>Ga0326762_1000003_pt1 | contig 235888 bp, 225 predicted proteins | sample NORPS_S_FD_207669 | JGI IMG/M metagenome (GOLD analysis project Ga0326762, IMG submission 207669) | Hot spring sediment microbial communities from Norris Geyser Basin, Yellowstone National Park, WY, United States - NOR.PS_S | ecosystem: Environmental > Aquatic > Thermal springs > Near-boiling...
CTATTTTGGAAGCAGCCTGAATTATTAAAAATCTGTAAAGAATATAGCATTCCCTTTTAATAAGATCACGATCAACTTGATTAAGCTTAAAGGTTTTATTTTCCGTTAAATTAACAATCCTTTCAACGTAATCTTCCAGCTTTGGAAAAAATTCATTTATTAGCTCACCCCCGCTTATAATTCTATTGCTGTATATAAACTGCTTTACCTTAAAGCTAGCTTCATGAAAAACTTCATGGTATGCTATTCCTCTTACAGTTTTAAGACTTGGAGGAGCGCTAACTTTTGCAATCCTTTTTAAATAAATATCTCTGTATGTTGGACAATAGCGATGAGTAACTTCGCTTACAGGAAGCTTGAATTCACCTAAAGGTCTAACTCGTGAATTTTTATTCCATGACCATCCTCTTAAATCCTCGGAGATTCCTCCCCTCGATTCCAATTCTTCTCTTAATATTTGGAGATTCCTGTCTAAATCCAAACGATCAATAAAAAACATGGTTAATACATTTTATTCCTTTATTCTTAATAAATTTCGGTTTCGTAATAGTAAAACAAGTTTTTAGCATGAAACTAAAAAAATCTAGATAAAAATTTATTTATCCAAAAGAAAAATTAAATGATAATTTGTGATAATATTTGCAACGCTGGGTTTTGATGAGAAGTTCATACTCAGAGATATCTTAAGAAGAGGCATAAAGGAGGAGGCTAAGTTATTAGTTTTTACTTCGAGCGCGGACCCTAGAGTTGAAGATGCATTTACTACACTGAAAACTACTTTCATGAGCATGCCGCTTAAAATTGAAAAATACACAATTAATATCGAAGATCCTTTTTCTGCTATTTCAGAAATTAGAAACATAATATTAGAAAATATTAAAGGGCAATCTGAAATAATATTCAACTTAAGCGGAGGTCAAAGAATTCTTTTATCTTATATTCTTTCAGTTATTGCAAGCGAAAGAATTAACTGCGAAATAGTGATGATAAGCGAAGATTCTTCATTTCAGGTTTCATTACCTAGCAAAATATTTTTCGCTAAGCAAATCGATCCTCTTTCTTTAGAAATAGTAAAAATGCTTAAAGAGGGGGCGCTTAAAGCAGGTGAAATACTAAAAAAATTAGGCGGAGAAAAAGCTGTAGGAAGAACAACGGTGTGGAGAAGGTTAAAAGAACTTATGAAGGAAGGAATCGTGGAATATGATAATGAAACAAAACGATATAAATTAACGAACATGGGTTATGCATTGTTTTAATTCAAGGAAAAATTTTTCATTTCTATGAAACGTTAAATTTATAAATTTAAAAAATATTAGTTAACTATGGCCGAGAGAAAAGAGGATATAATAAGGAAGCATGTAAGAGTAAGAAATCTACTTACCAGCGTTGCCTTAGCAATGGGCCACTACACTTTGCTTGATAGACTTAATAATGCAGTAAGCATAGATGCTGTACAAAAAACAATATATGAAGTTTCTAGAATAGCTGAAGCTTTATTAAAGCAAGAAAAATTAAAAGGAATTTTAAAAGAAGAAATTAAAGAAGGAAAAAAAGAAACTAAGCCCTATATAATTGTAGATGTAGGTGAAGATTATTATTACGAATTTTACGGTGCATTGCCATCCTCTTCAGATATCGATGAATTCCTTACAGATTCTTTGAATGACATAAGAACAGCTAGAATAATAGGTGCCTCAGCAATGGGTCTCGTTGCGAGTGTAGTAGAATCTGGAAAGAAAAGTAAAAAATCTAGCAGTGTTATAGTTGGAGGAGGTGGTTTAGCATGAAAGGGTTCGTAAGTATAGTTTGTAGGGCTTTAATAAATACTGAAAGTCTAAGCGGTGTAGAAACGATAGGCAATCTTTCAAGACATAGAACTGCCCCAGTAGTGATTCCAGCTGGTAATGGTTATACTATAAGATTTGTTCCTGTACTTTCTGGCGAATCCCTTGCTCATTATTATCAGGAACTTTTAGTTGAACAAGCAGAAAAATTGGGATTGCCTCTTAGTGAACGTAGCAGAAGGTTTGAATTTTTAAAGTTCAGCGCCGAAGAATTATTAACTGAAGAGAAGATACAGCCTGCTAAGGATGAAAATGAAATAAGGAGAGTTGAAGTTGATATTCTCTTAAAGGATTATGTATGTGATGTTGGTGGCTTCTTATGTCCTGCAGGAATTCCTGTAAAGAGAACTTCATGTTTCCAAGTAGGCTATGCGATTCCTGCAATATATGAAGGAGAAGCTTCTGCACTTGAATCTCAGTTCCATATGAGATTTGCACCTTCTAAAATGAATCCTTATCAACAGCCATACAATGTTGAAGTAGCATCTGCCCTTTACACTTTTACGTTTACTTTAAACCTTAATAAAATAGGTGTTCCTTCAACTAACTTTGGAGTTAAAGATGAAAAGAAAGAAAAGGAGCTTGCGGCTCAAAGAGAAAAAAGAGTCAAAGGAGCTTTAGTAGCTTTACTTAACTTCTTCTCTTCACTTGCTTTTGGAGCTAAAAGATCAAGGTTTTTACCGAATACCGAAATCGTATCACTCGTAGCTACGTATACTAAAGATTACTATTTCATTGCCAGTCCAGGTAACAGTAAAAATTATATAAATGCTACCATAGAAAGGAAAAACAAATTTTTAGAATCATTAAATCGTTTAGGCTTTAAAGTATCAGATTCAGATATAGAAGTTTATATCTTTGATAAGGAAGAAGCAACTAAAGGATTGAAAACTTATAACACTGTAGAAGAAGTGTTAAGCAAGGTAATAGAAAAGGCTATGCAAGCATAGAACAAATAATTATGAAAGTACTAAGAATCGAAGGAGAACTTCATTGGGGTTTTTGGAATAGATATCCAGAAACAAGCAAAATGCAATCTTCTTATTCTATATTTCCTCCAACTAGCCTAATAGGAGCTATTGCTGCTTCCATTTTTAGTTTAGGCATTTTAAAAAGCAACGGAGAAATTTTCATAAAAGATAAAAAATTCGTTAGCCCAGCAGTTATATTAGAAGATTTTTTCCTAGCGGTCTCAGCTTATTTTAAACCTAACTTTAGAGGTTTCTCTGTTGAAGATATTAATAAATATGTTACTTTACATTTTCAAGAAGTTATTAAAAATTTAAGAATAAGCCCTGAATATTTAACTAAAAGCGCAGAAGAGATTCCAGGTTTAAGTGACGAAGAAAAATTATTATTCGAAGTAATAAGAGAAGAGGGCTATGTTGAATCATCTCCATCAACCATTAAACGTGTTTTAGAAGCTAAAAAGAAACGGTTAATTAAAGAACAGCTCAGCGAAGAGGAATTAAAGAAAAAAGAGAATTTAATTAACAGTGCTATAAGTAAGATTAAACCTATAGTAGATACATTAAAAAAGAAAGGAATCGTTACTGAAATTGAAAGAAGATTTTTACCTGAATATAGAACGGGTGCAATACAAGTAGGCAAGACTTATTTTCCAGGTGAATTCGTAATTGCTTATTTATTAAACGAAAAAAGAGTAACTGAGGTATTTGGTGACAACTTAAATAAAATTGTTCTTGCTGCATGGAACATAACTAGAATAGGAAGCAAAGAATCAATAGTCTCAATCAACAATGCTGAAATATTGGATGCTAAAAAGTTAGAAGAAAGAAGGGTTAAAACAATATTTTATTTTCCCAAAGAACTTGCTACTGATATAAGCGGCAACTATTATATAGAAACTTTTTGGGAAGGTGGTTGGGGAAGGGATTATCCCAGAAAGCCGGTTGATTACGTAATTCCTGGAAATAAAGCTCCTATAGAAAGCAAAGAGATAGAAGTAGAACTATCAGATCAAGCTGTTGCATACCATGTTAAAGAAGATAATGAAGTACTTATAGTAAAAAAATGATGCTTTGTTCAATTTACGAGGATTTGTGTAAAGAGAAAAATTGGAAACCTAGATATTTTATTAAGGAAATTCTTAATAAGTTAGATAAGCTTCTAAACGAAGAAGGAAAATTTGTTTTAATCGCACGTTTGCCTACAGGATACGGTAAAACTACGATTACAAACGTATTAGCAAGAGCAACATTGAAGGGTTATCCTTACTTTTCCAGAGTCATCCATGTTTTACCTATGAGAAGCATCGCAGATGATATTTTCTCAGAACTTGAGAAAGACAAATTAATTTCCAACGATTTAGCGGTACAACATTTATTATCGCCTGGCTCCCCCTTTTTTGCCAAGAAGTGCATAATAACCACATTAGATACATTTTTATTAAATTTCTTTAAAGCACCAGCACACGAATTAAGTAAAATATTTAAGTATGATACATCTCACTCTGAATTTCCAAGAGCAATGATATATACTTCGATAATCGTTTTCGATGAATTTCATTTATTTACAGGTTTGGGTAGCATTTCAAAAGAAGGGAAAGCCTTTACATCCGTAATAGCTGCCATCATTTCCCTTGTCAGCTCTGGCGTTCCAGTAATTGTTATGAGTGCGACAATGCCAAACGAATTACTTAACAAACTAGAAGAAGAAGTTAAAAATGTAGGTGCGATAATTGAGAGAGTAGAATATAGAAAAGGTGTGGATTCTGAATTCGATAAAAAACTTGAGGAGAAGAGAAAAAGATTACATTTAGTGGATCAAGATATACTGGAAATTTTGAATAATATAGACAGAAATAAGAGTATATTAATTGTTGTTAACACTGTTGAAAAAGCAAAACGAATATACAATTCTATTCTTAACAAAGAGGAAGTGGTGCTTTTACATGGTAAAGTTCCTGAGATTTTGAGAAGAAAATTTGCAAGAGAAATGAAAATATCGAAGCCTAAAATTCTTGTAGCTACCCAAGTAGTTGAAGCAGGCCTTAACATTAGCTATGATATATTAATAACAGATGCATGTCCTATTGACAGGCTTATTCAAAGGGCAGGAAGGGTTTGTAGATTTGAAGAAAAAGAAGGAGATATTTATGTCTCTTCTAAAATTGAATATGCGGCTCCTTATGATAAAGATATTACAGAAAAAACATTAGAAGTCATAAGAAACAGTGAAGAACTAACATTTGAGTTTATAAATGAGTCTATCGAGAGTGTGTATAATAAAAATAATTTTGGCGAACTTTTTAAAATTGATGAGGATCTGAAAGATGCTTTACTTAAGCTTGATACATTCCCTATATTTAGTTATGAAGAAGCTAAAAAAATAATAGTGCATCATAAGGGATTAACTGAAAACTTCGGCATAATAAGTTGTTTTAGTGAAAAACGTTTGAATAAAGAATTTGCAATACCTGTAGATGAGAAAGATGCTATCTCATTATTAAGTAAATATAAAATGGTAGTTAATGAAAAGTTTGAAATCAACCCATTAAAAGAAGAAGAGTTAAGTCAAATAACATCTAAATCCTTCTCACTCCCAATATACTTTTTATATAAAGGTTACCAAGGAATTGCAATTCCTGAAGATGAATATATTAATATAATAGGTTTCAAACTTCCCGATATAATTTCTGAAGAAAAAGAAAAGAAGAAAGAAGAGATAAATGTTAGCTTTTCACGAATTATTTCAAAACCTTGTGCTTTTGAAGGACAGTCACTTATTGAACATACTGAAAACACGCTTAAGAAAGCTTTAAGAATGAAATATAGCTTTGAAACTATGAGCAGAAGACTTAAAGCTTTAGATCTAGATATCAATGCAGAAAATATTGAAAAATTGATAAAGGTTGCATGCATTTTACATGACCTAGGCAAAGTAGCAGATGAATATCAAGAATCTTTTGATGAAAGATGTACTTGTAAAGATGAAAGCAGTTTTTATTTACACGAAATTCCTTCAGCTTACTATGCTTACAAGCAACTTAAAGGTATCGAAGATTACGAATTAGATTTTAATGCTAAGAGAATACTTACACTGGCTATTTTATTCCACATAGCGGGAAGAGATATTGATGATTTAATGAATAGTGTTAAAAACAGGAAGTGGAGTTTCAATAAATATTGGAAAGATTTTGAAGTACTTATATCAAAATATAAGATAAAATTAAACTATAAATCTTCTATTACTTCTCAAGAAGCTTTAGATTTCTTAAAAGAAATGAGGAATATAATGATGAATAGAAAATACAAGTACTTAAAGCTCTATAATTTAATATACGCAGCAATTTGTATAGGTGACAATTTAGATTCTTATGAAAATAGAAGAACAAATATATCTGAAAGCAGAAAGATATTCATAAGAGAATTATATGAGGCGATAGGAAATGAGTGAGGAAAAACTCAAAATAGGTTTACCAGATCAAGGAATAATTAGATACTACGTTTATAGCTTCTTAGAACTATTACCTACAACTGTAGACATTGTTCCCTATAATGATCATATTCAAATATCTTCTTATAATATAGTTAAAAATTATAAAGAAGCCTTTAAGATAATTAGTCAAAGAATAAGCAAAGTAAAAGATAAATATAAATATAAACCTTTAATACCTCTTTCAGGCAATGATGAAAAGATAATAAAAAAAGCTAAGAAGGAGCTAGGTTTAAGCGAAGCAGCAGACATAGATGAAATGTTTCAAGAATATGTAAGGAAACTTGAAAACAGGCAATATTCAATTTTTGACATGAACAATTCTTTGTATCCTTTCGCCATAGGTACTTATTCCTTACCTTCCATCTTCAACATAGAATTCTACGGATATACAAGAGGAGCCTACTTCGATGGCAGGCATAAAATTGGATACAGCGCTAGTCTGCATATGCTAATGATCCTACTTGCAGGATATATTAACGCTAGATGCCTAAGGTTCAGAATGGGAATGGAAAACATTACAGTGCTGGTATTTCCTCCATCATCAAGTGAAATACGAGGATTTTTAATACCGAAGATAAAAGAAATAAGAATACCTTTACAAGACTTAATAGAAGATGAGGCAAACAAACAAAACCTACCAGCTATTTATCCAGTAGAAGCTTTAATTCTTTGGCTTCTAATAAATTTGCCAGAGGAAGCGGTCAAAAACGTTAACCTATATCTAATAGCAATAAGCGAGCCAAAGGGTGTAAACCCTGCATCTCCTGTAGCAGATTTCTTTATACCTTTACGTACTCTGTATTATCTTATGGAAGATTTGTTGGAAGTTATAAAATTCAAAGAAAAATTCTATAAAAAAGAAGTAAAGGAAGTAAAAGGCTACAAAGATAGACTCAACGATGATTTATTGATACCTGCTTTAAAATATGGAATCATAACCCAAAGAAAAAAAGCTGATTTGCCATATATCGAAGAAGCTTTAAGATACGTTAAACTATTATTTTTAGCATCACAAAAGGGAAGATTAACTGAAAGAATTGAACTTTTAAACCTCAGCGCTCGTAGATATCTTCTTCTTAAGGAAACCGAAAAGATCAGTGAAGCTAATTTAAGTTTATTTGTAAGCGAATTAGCAAGAGCTCTTGTTGAGAAAGCATAAAAATAAAGATTTTTTTAATAATTCAAATTATTTTTTATTTCAAAAATTTTTAATTTATTTAAAAATTAAAAATTCTCAATTTATATTTTTTATAATATTGTTAAAATTATAGTAATCCAAGTTGTTATTTGAATCCTTAAAGTCCAAGAAATTATTATCCAGTTTTACCAAGTTTTATTTTATTATTCTTAAATTATTTATTTCACTCTTCATTTAATTTTGTAACTATCACTACGCAATGAGTTAATATCGCTTTAAAATCATCATTCTTTTCCAAATTTTTCTTAAACTCTTCCTTCTATCTGGAAATTCTCTCTGCTTCCACAACGCCCATATAAATTAAAAAAGCTATAAAACCTTGAATATCTAGATTAATGAGCTATAGTTTCCTTATTAAGGTGTATAAACAATTTTTTAAGCAGATACTTCAAGTTTTTTAATATTAATGTAGTATAATAAGTAGTGCAATGACATCTAAAATTCCATTGGAAGCCATTTCTGTAAAACAAAAAGTATATGTTAAAGGTCAATTGCTTTCAGTAAGAGACGTAGCTATGAAATATAAAAAGCATTTAACAGTTGCACCAATTGAAATTTAAAATGGTTAAAAGAAAAAGGAGAACCTGTTTATTTCTCAGATTTAATTAAAGAATTAAATCTAAATAAAATTACAGCATATTATACTTTAAGAAAATTAGAAGCAAAAGGCTTAATCATAAGAATAGGTAAAAGGAATCCATTAATAGGATTAACAGAAAAAGGATATTATGAGATAGAGTCGGTCATGTTTAAGATTAAACCATCTATGATCGATATTAAAGATCTTAACTCACTACGTATGGAAATAGAAAATGTATTGAAAATGCTTGAAATAGGCGAAATTGATGCGGTTAATCAATATTTCAAAGAACGTGCTACGGAATTTAAAATTAAAACATATAATCTTACGGGAGCATACAGGCTTATCGCAACTGGCTTATCTGAATACATGTTCAAAATATTAGCTGTTGAGCCTTCCAAGAAGAAAATTCACATAAACAAGTTATTGCAATTCATTGATAAAGCTAAAGGAATTATTGAGGTTGCAGCGTCTCTTAACATTGATCTATCTACTGAACCGAAGCTTAGAAAAATAGGCGAACTTAATGGAAAGCCAATCTACTCTATTTGAAATAGTATGGATAAGAAAGGGTAAAGAGAAGGTTCTCGTAGAGAAGGATAAACCTTCATTATTTTTACTGGAAATGGGATCTTTATAAGCCTAAAGACTACGAACCTATTTGAGAAGGCACCATATTATCAACAATTCTCTTTATCTATAGTTAAATCATTCAAATTATTTTAAATTTTTTAATTTAAATTAAAAAATTATCTTTTTTTATTTTATCTTATAATATTGCTAAAATTATAGTGACTCATATCGTTATTTGAACTCCTAATACCCAAAGAAATCTATTATCTAGTTTTATCAAGTTCAATACGCTTTTATTTTTTAAGTCTGTTATTATAGTAGAGATGGCACATCATATCTTTCTGATCATAAGATATCAATTTTAAATTCAGAAACATGATAAGCTTTAATTGAAGGATTTTTAATTTTAATTTTTCTTATAAAATTTTCTTCATCTAAAGAAATTAATATTGAGTTAAAATCTAAAGCTGTTTTAAGATATAAAGCATCTATTGGATATATTCCGTATTCATAACATAAAGTATATGCTTCCATGCAAAACCTTTTATCACAATTGATTATTAACTCATCATAAAGAATTGTATCCAAAAATCTCTCGGCTTTTCTTGAAGCTTCGATTCCTACTTTCCTAGCTAAAACTCCGCATACTTCTTGATAAACTATGCTAGGTTCAACTAATATGAAATATTCCACAGCTTTACGTAAAAGATTAGCGCAATCATTACTGTATTTTTCATCTTGCTTTAATGCTGCTATAAAAATATTGGAATCAAGTGTTAAAATTCTTTTGTTCATGACCTCTAGCTTTTCTGAATTCTTCCAAAACGCTCCCTTCCTTCCATTTTCTTGTTACTTCTTCGCTCATACTAAGAAATTCATCAACAGCTTTCTTAGCCTTCTCTCTATATTTTTCATCTATTATCACTATTTGCTTATTAACTTTAATTTTTACAAGATACTCCAATAGCTCTGCCCACGTTCTGCATCCTGCTTCAGCTTTAATTTTCTTAAGTTCCTTCAACAATTCTTCTGAAACATTCTTAATTAATAGAGTAGGCATCATTCTAATATTTATTATCTATAATATAAAGTTAATTTTTATTATCTAAATTATCTAAGGTGATTACTTCGGCATGCAGTTTTTGTCGAAGCAAAAAAGATTATTTATACTTTTAATCATTTTAGGATTAAAAAAGTTAAGAAACTTCATAAAGATTTTAGGAATAAACTTTATTTAATGCAATATATAAAGATTCAATATTGGATCGATTGGCAAGCAAAGAAGCATGAGTTGTTGGTAAAAAAGTTATTCTGCTTATTCTTCAATAAATTTCCTGAATGTAAAAAAATGAAATATCATATCGTTTGTATAAATGTAATTGCGGTTATGAAAATGATCGTGATATTATTGCAATAATTAATTTAAATGAGAGAGTTTTCTGAACCTCTCGACCGCCACTCATATGCGAGATGTAGCTCAGAATCAATTGAGGGGAGCTCTCGTCATTCATGGAGGGGAGGAAGTCGGTTAAGTTTGGATATAGAAGTTTGTTCAAGTTTAGCTTCTAAATTAATAAACCATCATTGTATATTAAGCAGTCTTTTTTGAATTGTTCGGAAAGCGTATAAAGGATATGGCATAAGAGGACTATTGAGTTACTTGTCAAAGATTTGAAGTAAAATGAATATGAGGATTTATCTAAAAGGGTAAATGAATTAATTGCAGAACATACGGAACAGTTAATAAGAATTGAAGACACATATATTACTTCAAGATATGAAGTTGCTGAATATCATGGCGAAGATTTGAAATCTTTAATAGAGGTTGCTGAGAAGATAATAATAATAATAAAATTGAAAGTTAAAATAAAAAATAATTAAATTAAAAATTTTAATAATTATTTCAAAAATTTATTTGAATAATATTGTTAAAATTATGGTAACCCACATCGATATTTGAATGGTCAAAAGCGTGAGGAATCTGCTATCCAGCTTTCTGTCAAGTCCATTTATCCTATTTTCTATCCTATTTTCAAGACTGTTAATTCTGTTTTCAAGACTATTTATTCTACTATTCATATCATTCCTTAAATCATTTATTTCTCTTCTTAAGCTGCTTATTTCATTCCTCATTTCATTTCTCAGAGAATCTATTCTATTATTTAGAGAATTATTTATAGAATCTATTCTGCTGTTAAGTTCATTCCTTGTAGCTATTACTTCGTTTCGCAAAGAATTAATATCACTTTTTATATCGTCTACCCTTTTAGACAACTCTTCAATCCTTCCTTCCAATCTTGAAATCTTTTCTACTTCCACAACACCCATAATAAATTTATTAAAAAAACTATAAAAGCTTACACTTAAAATTTATGGTATGAGTTCTCCATGAATTACTTTTAATTCGAAAATAAAGGTTAAATAAAGTAATTTGTTAAAAAAATTGATATTGAACATTACTTCGACTTTTAGTAGCGAAGAATGAAAACATTAGCAAATTTGGCTAGAAAAAGAACTTTTATCAAGTTTTATATATTGAAGAAATATAAATAGAGTGTATGAAAAAAGCTAACTTTGATTGGATTAATGCTTCAAAGTATGATTTTGATGAAGAGAAGTATAAGAAGGCTTTGGAAGATCTTAAAAAATATGAAGGAATTCTAAGATCTCATCCTGGAATTATAACTGGTTACTGGATAGGCTGGAAACATGGAGAGCCTTACATAATGGTTGCTATAGAGAAGGGAAAATGTGAAGATCCAGAGAAATTGTTGCCAGATAAATTGGGAGATTATGATGTCTATTATATCGAAGCATCGATTCATTTAACCAAACCAAAATAAGAGGCTTTTATTTCATTTAGTTAGAACGTCAACGTTAAGCTCATTTTGAACGTTAATAATATCGTTATAACATGTAACGAAATCTTTTCCATCAATTTCTATGGCAGCAAATAGAAGTGAACAGCTCTCTTATCAAGATCAAGTAATTTCCTTTTCTTAATTTTTCATCATCCAATTATCAACATGGATGATGAATTAGGGCGTAGAACAACTATTGAATTATTTGTTGCTTTAGAATAAGTGACCAAAAAAATTCTTCTCCTTTGCAAACCAAATGAAATTATCTTTATGTAAGGACTAAACTGGGAAAACAAATATGAATAAAGTTAGATTTATTTGCTAGTTAATTCTTGAGATTTTGAAATAAAACTAAAGTGAAGAAGCGTAATACTTTTATTTAGGATACATTACCAACTTTATGGTGGAATTTTTGATAAAAGGCTTGCATCATATAACACTCGTAACAAGAAATTACCAAGTCAATTCATGGTTTTATACAAAAATTCTGGGATTGAAACAAGTAAAGCTAAGTGTAAATCAGGATGATATTTTCCATAGACATGCATTTTATGCAAACGAAAATAAAACAGTCGGTTCAACGATAACATTTTTTGAATGGCCCTTCTTAGATGAAGGATATGCAGGTTTAGGTTCTCCTCATCACCTTTCATATCTTGTTAATTCTTTGGAAGTCTTAATTAAATGGAGATCTTGGCTTAAATACAACAATATTCCTGTAACAAAAATATATCATAGATTCAATGGTGCTTCAATATATTTTAAAGATCCTGACGGTGTTTTGATAGAAATTAAAGTCAAATTAAACGAGAAGATCGATGAAGAATATTTGAATGAGACGATGAGAAATGAGAAGGAAGTCAGAGAGATAAGCTCAGATATGAAGTTAATTGCTTTCGACCATGCATCACCTATAACTATTGTAGATCATGAGTTAGTTCGATTCTTTGAGAAAATACTAGGCTTGAAGAAAAGCTATGAGCAAATCAATCCTGATGATCCAAGAACAAAAATTCTTGCTATTGGAAATGAAGAAAGAGAAGATTTCCTTCGCTACATCTATTCTGATTCAGCCATTGAAGGATATGTAGGCATTGGTTCAATTCATCACATAGCTTTTGCAGTAGAAGATGAACAGCAGCAGAGAGAAATAATGAAGAAGCTGAACTCTTTGGGAATAAGAAATTCAGGAATAATAAACAGGCTATGGTTTAAATCGCTATATTTCAGAGACTTGAATGGTAATCTTTTAGAAATTGCAACAGTTGGCCCCGGATATGAAATAGATGAAAAGCCTGAAGAATTAGGAAAAAAGCTTGTACTTCCTCCTTGGCTTGAAAAATATAGAAAAGAAATTGAATTAAAATTGAAAGAACAGGATGAAATTAACAAGCCAATCTTTCCTCCAAAATTCAAGAATCTTCCAGAACCTCCTGAAAGACTTTAAAAACTACACTTTAAAGTACTTTTAATTGCATTTTATCGATAATTGTTGTAAAAAAGTGAATTCTTAAAGTAAGGAATTCCATAATTTCAAGGCAACGAGTAAAGATTTAAATAATTAAAAAATCTGATCCTTTTATCTTAAAAATAAAGACCCAAGTTTTAAATATTTATTACAAATTTGTTTTATTTAAATAATAAAAATTCTCATATTTAAATTATTCATATATACGTTTTATACCTTCTAATTTATCAAAATCTTTATCAAACGAATTATTTCATATATTTTATTTTTTAGCATGATTACATAAGTTAGAGCGTCATTTAGACCTACTCTTTTTTCTTTTGCTATCTTAATTGCTTTCAAATAATGTTGTTTACAGTCACTAATTTAGCATTTTGAATTAAAAATTCTTCGATTGTAAGAGCTTCATCTAAAGGCATATAAGCTTCTAAGAGATTAGCTATTTCAGTTTATAACAGAAATTACTATTTTCTCTCCTTCATTTTCTTTACTATTTTTTTGCTACTTGTTTTATTTTCACTTCATGGGGTTAAGTTCTCTTTTTGGCTTTATGAAAGCATGTACAAAACACCTGCATCAATGAATCTCATATAATTCTCTTTTTACTTTTTTCCATTCTGAAAGATCAGATTGAATATCTACTTTAATTGAGTCAAAGAACTTTGTAAGATCGATCTTTTTCAAAATTTCCATATCTTTATTTTATGAGAAACTTTATAAAAATTTATATTTTTTATTTATTTAACAGTCTTGACTTGATACCTAAAATAAGCAAGTAACACCAAGAAACAATTTCGAGTAAGAAAGTATATTGAACTCTTACGATTCAAGAATAGTTATCTACTTTCGCTACGGAAATAATTTTCTGTGCGGAAAATATATAAGACACATTCCAAATCATTTATTTCTTCCTCTTAATGATTAATTTATTATTCTTTATATTCGTTTTGATTATACTAGTACAATCTATGGTTGCTAAAGGATCTTGAAACTTTCAATTCCCTTTATGGGATATCTTGCGCAGACTTCTGCTTTGTTTTCGGATATCCATGCGGAACTTTTTATTTAATTTTTAATTCGATTCTAAACTTATAAATTTTCTCTGATAAGAAAATTTTGGCATGTCTCTCGAATAGAAAAATGCAAATTATATCGAAGATTCTTTTTCTGCTATTTTAGAAATTAAAAACATAATAATACTAAAAAATATTAAAGGGCGCTCTGAAATAATCTTCAATCTAAGAAGCTACTAAAGAATTCTTTTATCTTCAAAATTAACGATAAGTATTTCGTTTTTATTTGCAATTCCATTTTCCATTAATTTCTTTGCAATTTGCCTCATCAACACAGATTTTCCAGACCTTCTCACTCCTATTAATGAAACTATCATGTTGGGTTGGAGAAAACGAAGAGCTTTATCAACGTATTCATTTCTTTCGATGCCACATTCCAAATCTTTTTTAGAAATTCCAATCTAAGAGTATTCTTAGTATTTCTTCTCTTTTCATATTACTAATCATACTTTATAATATTAAAAGATTTTACTAATTATAGTTAGTAAAATCGTTCTTATTTAACTATTATACCTGTGCTTATTTTCTATTGTTATGAAATCAATTGGACTAATATACGCTAGGCAAATCAACCTTAATACCTTATTCAAACAATAAAATAAAAAATTTTGAATATATTCCTAAAACCTTCAGTACGTTTCTTTTTTAAAATTATTAAAATTGAGCAAATTTATTACATAATTAAGAAGTTTAATTAAAGAATCAAAAGTGAATGCTTAAATATTTTCTTAAATATATTCTTTTGAGGATGGAAAGCGAGCTTAAGGAAAAATTCCTTGAATTATTAGATAAGGATAAAGAATTTCGTTATGCTGTAGCAGCTTATTTAGGTCTCGCTGATATTCTTAGAAGGTTGGATAGATTTGAAGAAATCCAAACGAAAATTCTTGAAGAAATAAGGGAAATGAGAATAGAGCAGAATAAGCTATGGGAAAACCAAAATAAAATGTGGGAAGAAATTAAGGGTTTAAGAGAAAATCAAGAAAAATTGTGGGAGAGTCAAAATAAGATGTGGGAGAACCAAAACAAGATATTGGAAGAGATTAAAAACTTAAGAGAGAATCAAGAGAAATTATGGGAAAACCAAAATAAAATGTGGGAGGAAATTAAAGCACTAAGAGAAAATCAAGAAAAGCTATGGGGGAATCAAAATAGAATATGGGAAGAGATTAAAAACCTAAGAGAAGGACAACAAAAATTATGGGAAAACCAAAATAAAATGTGGGAAGAGATTAAGGGCTTAAGAGAAAATCAGGAAAAGCTATGGGAAAACCAAAATAAAATGTGGGAGGAAATTAAAAACCTAAGAGAGAATCAAGAAAAACTATGGGAGAATCAAAATAAGATGTGGGAAAATCAGAATAAAATATGGGAGGAAATAAATAAAACATGGAAAGAAATAAAGAGTCTTAAGGAAGAACAAACTAAAATATGGAAGGAAATTAAAGCAATGAGGGAAGAACAAAGAAGGCTAAGCACTACTGTTGAAAGATTAACCATTTCAGTTGAAGAAGAAGCAAGGGATGTCATAAGCTACAGGTTAATTAAAGAACTTGGTATAGAGATTAAGCTTGATAGATTGTTCATAAACGATAGAGAAATTAATATTTATGGAGCAGTGGGAGATATTTGTGTAATCGGAGAAGCTTCTGTTAGATTAGGACCTAGAATAGTTAAAGAAATAGAGGAAAAAATAGAGCTAATAAGGAAATATAGGCCCGAACTCTTAAGACCTAAGTTAATAAAGGTAATTTATGCAGACGTTATTCCTCCGAAAGTTTTAGAGCTTGCTTCTAAGAATAATATTTGGGTATTGAATTGGAAAGGAGATTTGCTTCCTATGAAAATAATTCAATAAGATGAAAGTCACAAGACCCCTCTTTCAATTTTTTTATTTTATACAATATAATACTTTATTTTCGTTATTATTTATTTTATTTAAAAATGTTAAAAAAATTTGATTTTTAATTTTATTTTTAATAATGATATATACCTAATATTATAAATCCTATTAGAGATATTATTATCGAAGCAATACTTACTTTTTTCTTAACAAAATATTCATAACCTGCTATAGAAGCCATTGGCAAAGCAAAAGCTAAAAGCAAATTTCCTCCTATTACCCCTGGTAATGTCATTAAAACTAAAATTGTAGCTTGAGGATTGGCTTTGAAATCTATTGCTTCAAATACTTTCATTAATATAAATCCTGAAACAGCAGCTAATGCAGGAGCAGTAGCCCATAATAAAAATGGAGGAGGTAAATTTGCAAAGAAAGGTGTTATAAATAATAAAGGTATAAATACTAAAGCTGTTACTATACTTGCAATTCCTGTTCTTGCTCCTGCAGCAACAGCCCCACCACTTTCAATATATGTTCCAACAGTTGGCTGACCAAGATAAGATCCGCCTATTATTGAAAATCCTTCAACTCTCATAACTTTTTCAATAACATCTTCTTCTTTTTCTAATTTTAAAGGAGTTACCAGTGCTTTCAGTGTTCCTGTAACATCTACAAATGCAATTAAAAAGAAAACTATTATTAGATAAGCATATTTCAAAGAATCAATTAAATTTACCTGAGCTATAATAGGCGAAGGATCAGAGAAACCTATTGCGAAAGGAGGATATGTTAAAGGTTTATCATCTATTTTATATACAAAAGGTCCAATTATAAGAGCAACGATAATTGATAAAAGCATTCCTATACCTCTTATCTGAACAGGTAATATTTTATAAAGAATTATAATTAAAGCAGTTAAGAAAAAGAAAGCTAAGATCGATGGGTCAAGATATTTACCAGGCATTGTAGGCAAACCAGCAAAAGGATTCTTTGTGAAAACACCTGCATTAGCTAATGCTAGATATAGCAAAAAGAAGCTAACAGCAGAACCCCATGCTAAGCCAAGTTCCTTTGGAATATGAACTGCAAGCCTTTTTCTTAATCCAGAAAAAGTAACGATCGCAAATATTACGCCAGACCAAAATACTATTCCCAAAGCAACTCTCCAATCTATTTGAGAAGCTAAAACTACTGTAAATGCAAAAAATGCATTTTCTCCCATAAGACTGATCGAACAAATGGAACTCTTGCATATATTCCAACAAAGAATGTAAATATAATGGTTACCAAAATTGTTGTTGTCATCAAGGCTGCAAATGCCATTCCTGTTGCTTGCACTATAACAGGATTTAATATTACAGCATAAGATATTTAAGCTGCGTTTATTAGACCCCCTAAAATTTCTGTTTGAAGTACGTAACTTCTACCCATATAAATACATTATTCTTTTAAATTTAAAGCCTTAAAAAAGCTGAATCTTCCTAGCACGAAGAAGTAAGAATTGCTACAAATGGATTGCCAAAGTTAATTCGTAATGAGATAAAAATTTTTAATATCCCCTTATATAAAATTTTTTATATGACCGCAAAAAAGAAGAAGGAAGAAAAAGTAGAGAAGAAGGAAGAAAAGAAAGAGGAGAAGAAAGAAGCAAAGAAGAAATAGCCTAAAATAATAAATAACTTATTTCAATTTTTTATTTGCATAATAAGTCCAAAGAAGTAGCCTAATCATTCGAATTTTTTCAGCATGATGAAATTACTTTACTTAAATAGAAGTTTTGGAAAGCTTCTTTAAATAAATATGGATCAGAAGCTGTTAGTTAAAACAAAATTAAATGGCCGGCGGCCTTCACACTTATCATTTCTCATTTTTATAATTTTTACCTGCCTTGCTTTTCACCAAATTATATTTACCTGATATTAACTAAATTAGAGCAATTTAATGAAAGGCAAGCATAAAAAATGAAAAGATGATTATTATATGGTCTGCCTCCGGCCATTAATTACTCGATGAATTATTAACTAGAAATTTATAAAAGAAATAAAAAAATCAAGAGTTAAAAATCAGAGACTGCCCACATCTTCATTTTTTCAGCTCTTCTCTTCCTCCTCATCTATTAAAAATTAATTTTTCCTTATTATTTATTCTTATTTCAATTCCCTTTATGGGATACATTCAGTTCTTAACATATAAATTTCATCCTTATATATTTTTATTTTCTTCTTTTCAAACTTTTTTAAATAATACCATTAAATTCATTTTTTAAGTTTCCAATAACTTAAAATAACAATTTCTGAAGGTTCACAATTTTTTAAATTAAGGTTTTATTTATTATTAGCTTTATATTTTAATTCTCCTCCTACGAAAGTCATTAACACTTTTATGTTTTTTAATTCTTCTAAAGATACTTTAAAAGGATCCTTATCTAAAACAATAAAATCAGCTATTTTACCGCTTGATAAACTTCCTAAATTTTCCTCTTCAAATAGCAAATACGAAGAACCGTAAGTATAAAAATGCAAAGCTTCTTCTAAAGAAATACTTTCCTCCTTTGTGTATTTTAATAAATCTACATTATCTCTTTTTACTGCAACATATATTGTTTCAAAAGGATTTACAGGTTCTACAGGAGCATCTGTTGAGAAACCTAATTTTAAATTTTTATTTATCATTGATTTTAAAGGATAGATCCATTTTGCTCTTTCTTCACCTAATCTTTTCAAAACCCACCAATCACTTTTAATAAAATGAGGCTGAACACAAACACATATTTTTAATTTAGAAATCATTTCAATTTGTTCTTCTCTTATTACAGATGCATGCTCTATTCTATGTCTTAACCTTTCTATATTTTTAAATTCCTTTAAAGAATTCAAAACAACATCAATTGCTTCATCTCCTATTGCATGTATAGCTATTTGCAAATTTAATTCATTTACTTCTTTTATTATTTTAACTAATTCTTCTTTTTTGTAAAATAAAATTCCCTTATTTTCTTTATCATCATTATAAGGTTTTGATAATGCAGCAGTTCTTGCACCTAAAGAACCATCTGAAAAAATTTTAACTCCTAAAACTTTTAAAAATTCGTTTCCTTCAATTTTTTTCTCTTTTATATATTTCAAAGAATCATAATTCAAGTAAACCCTTACTCTTATTGGTAAAATTCCTTTTTCATTCATTTTTCTTAAAATATTAAAAGAAAAAATATCACAAGAAACAAAGCCACAGGTTGTAATACCAAAGGAAAGCAAATAATTAAACAAATTTTGGAAAAATTTTATCATTTCGTCTTCATTATATTTCATCATTTTTCTAATTTTTTGTAAAGCATTTTCTAAAACAATTCCATTTTCTTTTACAAATTCATTTTTTTCTAAAATTTCCAATAAATTAGAATTAACAACTCCTGCATGTCCACAAATTCTTTCTAAAAAAACAGGTTTTTCTTTAACTATTTCATCTAGGTCATTTTTGTTTGGCCATCTTCCAAGCTTTTCTTGATCCCATCCTCTTCCATAAATAAAGCTTAATTCTTTATTTTTCTCGTAATATTCTTTAAGTTTATTTTTAAGCTCATCGATAGATTTTACATCTCTTAAATCTAAGGAATTTAAAAAAATTGCCAAGGAATCTAAATGAATATGAGAATCTATAAAAGCTGGAATAACAGTTTTTCCTTTTAAATCTATTATTTCTCCATTTAATTTTTTAGTTAAAATTTCAGCTACTTCTTGTTTTCCTATATATAGAATTTTATTGCCAACAATTACCATCGAATTTGCTTTTTTTATTGGCTTAAAACTTGCATAAATGTTTGCATTTACGAATCCTTTTACTGGAATGCTCATAAGCTTAATTAACTTGATAATTTATAAAAGTGATTTGCTCTTGCAAAATTTACAAGAGGCATAGCGGACTATTCTTGTAAATTTTGCAAGAAAGATTTATATACCCTAAAAATATTATTATATTAACCATGAACGTAAAAAAAGAAATATTAAAAATCTTGGCTTGGTATGCATTACCAATAGTAGTTGCAATAGTACTAACAGCAGTTGTTCCTGATGGAAAAGAGAAGCCTGGACCTCCTTTACCGCCTACTTAAATTTTAAATTATTTTAAGTTTAATTTTTTCGACTTATATATTTATATTTTCTAATGCTAATAAAAGTATATGAATTATAAGCAAACAGAGCATGACATATTACGTTTTAATAAAATTACCGAAAAAGACATCATTATTCTTAAATATATAGAAAAGTATGGTCCTAGAAAAGCTTTATTAGAAATTTTTAAAAAAATAAAAAGAAAAAATTCAGAATTTTCCTATACTGATATTGTATATAGATATAATAGACTAATAAAAAAAGGAAAATTGCAATTTAATGTATTTCCGAATCACTTTAGACTAGGATTATCTATTATATTAGTATTATTTAAAATCAAAATGAAATATGCTGAAATATTTGAAAATATTATTAAAAAGAATCCTACATTAATTTATTATGTAAGGAAATATGGTTCAGAAAATGGTTATTTAACCTTTTTTGCTGTTCCAATGAATTATGTAAGCCAATTCCTTGAATTTATAGAATTTATTAAAACAATAGGCATTGCAGAGAATTATAAAGTGTATTTTAAAGACCAAAGAGTAGATTCTGGTTTAGGATTTGACTGGTATGATTTTAACGAAGGAAAAATTGTTTGGAAATGGGATGAATTTGTACAAGAAGTTATAGCTAACAAAAAAATAAAATTTGAAGAAAAAAGCAATGTTACTTTTAGCTACAGGCCGCCCGATTTATCAGATGTCAAAATATTAGAATGTCTTGAATTAAAACCTGCTGCCAAATTTTCTGAAATAGCCAAAGCTACAAATCTTCATATTTCACATGTAAAATATCATTACGAGCATCATTTAATAAAGAAAAAATACATTGATAGATTCGTAGTTTATGTTTGGCTCTTTGAACCTAATGAAGCAGTAGGTTATTATTATTCAATAATAGATTTTAAAGATAAGAAATCAATGAAAGCCTTTGCAGCAGCTTTAAAAGGAAAACCATTTGTATATTCAGCTATAACCTTTGCTAATAAAAACAGCTTAGGATTAAATTTATATTTACCACACAAACAATTGTTGAACTTCAATAAAGCAATGTGGGATCTAGCTAAGGAAGGAATTGTAGAAGATTATATCGTAGATATTTTTGATCTAAGATTTGCAAAAGCTTACGCTTTGCCTTATGAATTAATAAAAGACGGTATTTGGAGTTATCCTCATGAAGAAATAATGAAAAACATTCAAAACGTACTTGTTTCTTATAATTTAATATAATTTTTTTATTTTTTTATATTTTTTATTAATAATTATAAGATAAGATAAGCTTTTACAAAAAATTTATAAATTCATATGAAATATATAATTAATGGTTCCAAAGGAAATTATAGATATATTATCTGAAATGCGAGTCAAAGATATCTTGAAAACATATCCCACAGGATACTATACATTAAATGAAGATAGCCCTTTAATTTTAAGTATGGTTTATCTATGTTGGTATCAAATTCATGCTGTAACTCTAGTCGATGAGAAATCAAATCCAACAGGATTCATAACAGGCTACAATGTTTTTAATATTCTTTATACTTATAGAGAAAGAGTTTGGGAAGCCTTATATAAAATTAAAGTAAAAGATGTAAAGTGGGATTTGTTATACGTAGATATTAATGAAACAGTCATTAATCTAATTAAAAAACTTCATAAAGAAGCATGGTTATACGCATGTGTTATGCATGAAGGAAAATCTTTAGGAACAATAGGATATTTAAATTTGCTTAAATTTCTTTTAAACTTTAAAGAATTAGAGAATGTTAATGCTCCCTTTACCCCTAACATTATATATGCTTATCCAAGTTCTAAAATAATTGAAGTTATATTTACAATGCTATCTAAGAGAGTAAGAAGATTATTCGTTATGGATATTAACAAAATTATTTCTGATCGAAGCATAATAAGAACACTATTTAGCGAATATTATGTACAATATTTAAGGGATAAACCAAGCGAAATTCTTTATGCACCAATTGAAGAATTTCCTTCATTTTTTGAAAATTTTAAATTTGTTGAAAATGAAGTAAATCTTTACAAAGCAATTAATTTATGCTTAGAATCAGAATCAAATTGTTTAATTATTGAAGATTTTAAAGGAATAATTACTCCTTGGGATTTAGCAATAAAACCATTTGTTGAATAAATTTTTAAATAATTTATATTTCTTTTAATATTATTACCCAAATGGGTTTAAAAGCTGTATTACTAATTTTACTCTTAATACTATTCCAAAGTACAATCGAAATTGAATTTCCCAAAGATTCAGGTTTTACATGGATAATAAAGGAAGGTAATGAATACAGCGCAAAAAATGTATGGGTTGATGATAAAGGTTTACATTTGTTTTCATCTAAGGAAGGAAATGCAGGAATTTACAGCAAAGATCTTTTAAATTTAGGAAAATATGTATTTTATTTTCAACTTGATTTTAACAATTTATTAAATTTATTTATAGGAAAATCAATTGTAGAAATAATTTCTAAAAATTTTACAAAAATTAGACATTATATTAAAGATACAAGATGTTTTAAAGAATTTGACTTTGAATTTATAAAAAATTTAACATTATTTATAACATTAGATATAAACAGTGTTATTCTTAAAATTTATCAAGGAACAAAAGATCCTTTTAGCATTTCATCTGATTTTTACCATGAATGTTTCTTTAAATTTGAAGAAAAATTTAGAATTGAAATAGATTTAATTTATTCAGATTCCAATTCTGAAGTTATCTTAACAGACTTTAAGTTTATTCCATTAGTTACTACGCAAACAATTTTTATAAATCAAACATTAACTACAACAACTACTAATTATGAAACAGTAACTGCTACCGAATTTTTAACCATAACTAAAACTGAATACTTAGAAAAAAATATAACTGTGACTAAAAATGTAACTTTATCTCCAACAATTTCTCCTTCAGCTCCTTTAGATCCTGTAATAACCATAGCAATACTTTTTACAGTATTTTTGGCTGTTCTTTCTTATCTCTTGATTAAATATAGAAAAAGATAATAAGATCTATTAAAAACTTTTAAACTAATTTCCTCTACCATAATTGTGAAGATTTCATTTTACCTATAAATTGTTTAAGCTTATAAGAAAAATTTAAGGATATTTTATAAAGCGATATTATTTTATATTTATATTTTTATATAATTTTATATATTATATATTACTTACATTTATATAACTCCTAACGTTAAGAATATTTGTATGGGATCAGATAGCACAATTGAAATCAGTTGGTTTGGTAGAGGTGGTCAAGGAGCTGTAACAGCTTCAGTTATTTTAGCTGAGGCGACAAGTTATGAAAATCTTTATTCTCAAGCTTTTCCAGAATTTGGTCCTGAAAGAAGAGGTGCTCCTGTTAAAGCTTATACTAGAATATCTAAGACTCCTATAAGGACTAGGTCTCCTATAATTAATCCTGATATAATCGTAGTATTGGATCCTAGTCTTCCTTATCCACAATATATTAAAAATCTTAAAAGTAATGGTTCTTTAATAATTAATACCAAGCTTTCTGCTAAAGAGATTTTAAACAATTTAAATATTCCAAAAGTTGCAGTTATAGATGCTACATCTATAGCTTTAAAGACTATAAAAGCTCCTATTGTAAATGTAGCAATGTTAGGAGCTCTTGCTAAAGTATTACGATTAGTTTCAATAGAATCAATAGCTAAAGCAACCTTAAAGATTTTATTCAATATTGAATATGAAGGTTCCTTAGATAACATTATAAAAACAGGTAAAATAAGTAAAACTGCTTTAGGAAACATAGAATCTTTAGTTGAAGCTTATAATTTAGCAGAGGTATTAGAAGTATGAGCTGGAAAGAATTGCCAATAGGAGGCATAATATTAGAAGCAGGTAATAGTATAGCTAATAAAACAGGAGAATGGCGTGTATTTAAGCCTATAATAAATCAAGACGAATGTATTAGATGTTTTATATGCTGGATATACTGTCCTGATGATGTTATAAAGATCGTCGAAAAACCTTATAAAACATCTAAAGGAAAAGTTTGGAATTTTTCCTTTGAAATAGACTACGATTATTGCAAAGGTTGCGGTATATGCGTTGAAGAATGTCCAATTAAAATTATAAGCTTTGTTGAAGAGGTGAGATAGCATGACGGTTCTTGAAACTCTTGTAAAGCAGGTAAAAGTTATGCTTAATTCTAATTATGCTGTAGCTTATGCTGTTAGGGATGTAGATGTAGATGTTATAGCAGCTTATCCTATAACACCTCAAACTACTGTTGTTGAGAAATTAGCTGAAATGATAGCTAGCGGAGAATTAAATGCGGAAATGATCAATGTTGAAAGTGAACATTCAGCTTTAAGTGCTATAATTGGAGCTTCAGCAGTTGGAACTAGAGTTTTCACAGCTACATCTTCGCAAGGCCTTGAATATATGCATGAAGTTTTACATATAGCTTCAGGTATGAGGTTACCAATAGTCATGGGAGTTGCAACTAGAGCTTTGTCAGCACCTTTAAACATATGGTGTGATTATAGCGATTTAATGAATGTAAGAGATTCATCTTGGATCACATTTATAACATCAACAGCTCAAGAAGTATATGATACAATAATAGAAGCATACATGGTAGCAGAAGATCCTAGAATTCTTCTTCCAGTTATTATTGCTTTCGATGGTTTCTGGATGAGTCATACCTATGAAATTTTTTATATACCAGAAGATAGGTCTTACGTTAAATCTCTTGTACCTAGAAGAAGTCGAATTATATTAGACCCAGATAAACCTGTAACGATGGGATCTCTTGCAAATCCTGATTGGTACTATGAAATTAAATATCAACAAGTTGAAGCAATGAAAGAAGCTTATAAAGTAATAAAAAGCTGTGATGAGATTCTAAGAAAGAGTCTTGGAAGGTTTTATAGTCCTATCGAAACATACATGATAGAAGATGCTGAAATAGCTATACTTACCTATGGAGGAATCTATGGTTCTTTACTTGAAGCAATTGATAAACTCAGAAATGAAGGTTATAAAGTTGGTGCTATAAGGTTAAGACTTTGGAGACCTTTTCCAATTGAAGATATTTTAAATGCTACAAAAGACCTTTCAATGTTAATAATAATTGATAGAGCTATAAGTTACGGAGCTAGCATAGCAGGACCAGTGGCATTGGAAACTATAGCAGCAATTCATCAAAAAGGAGAAAACTTAGACGTAGTTAACTATATAGCTGGTATCGGAGGAAGACCTGTAACAGAAATTGATTTTGAAAAAATGTTTAAGCTAACTTTAAAACTTGGAAGAAAAGCAAGAGAGATGGGTACTTTATATTGGGGTGTAAGAGGTGTAAAATATGAGTAAGCTTAGAATTACAGGTGTTAGAGATGTACCAAGAGAAGAATTCTTTGCACCAGGTCACAGACTTTGTGCAGGTTGTACCGCAGGTACTATAATAAGACATCTTCTTAAAGTAACAGGTAAAAATGTTATAATTGTTAATGCTACAGGTTGTGTTGAAGTAGCAACAACCATGTATCCTTATACAGCTTGGAGAGTACCATGGATACATGTAGCTTTTGAAAATTCAGCAGCAGTAGCTAGCGGAATTGAAACTGGATTAAAAGTTTTAGCTAAAAAAGGTCTTATTGATCCTTCAAAGGAAATTAAAGTAGTTGTATTCGCAGGAGATGGTGGAACGTATGATATAGGTTTACAGGCTCTTAGCGGCATGCTTGAAAGAGGACATAAGGTTATGTATGTTCTATATGATAACGAAGCATATATGAATACAGGAATACAGAGAAGTGGTGGTACCCCATTGTATTCATGGACTACTACTACGCCAATTGGTAAAATTCAAATTAAAAAACCAATAGCTGAAATAGTAGCTGCTCATAGAATTCCTTACGTTGCAACTGCTAACGTAGGTTATCCTATTGATATGGATCAGAAATTTATTAAAGGACTTTCAGTAGAAGGACCTTCATTTATACATGTACTTCAGCCATGTACGGTCGGATGGAGATTTGATCCTAGATATGGAATAAAAATAGCTAAATTAGCTGTAGAAGTTGCTATGTGGATAAACTGGGAAATGATGAATGGGAAATTCAGAGTTACAACTAAAGTTCCTAGAAGAAAACATGTAAGACATTATTTAATGTTACAAGGAAGATTTAAAAATTTAACGGAAAAAGAAATAGAAGAAATTCAAAGATATGTAGATTTAGAAGTTGAAAGAATAAATAAGCTAGCAGGAGAAGAAGTTATAGGACCAAGAATAGATTAAATAAACCAAAACCCAAGATTAAAATTTTCAGTTTTGTAAACTTTCCAGCGGTTTTAATAGCAATTTAGTTAATTTATCAAATATCACTTTCAGATTTATAAAAATATTTACTCTTCATAGTATAAGCTGAAATTTTCAGAGAAATGTTTAACTTGTAAACAACAATAGAGAAATGACTATAATTTAAATAAAAATAGTAAAATTTATAATAGCGATACTTCATTTTTCAATAGATGAAAGATAAAGTTGCCGTAAGATTTGCAGGAGCTGCTGGAGACGGAATAGAAACTGTTGCAGAAATTATGGTTAAACTATGTATAAGATCAGGATTACATGTATATGCATACAGAGGATACCAATCTGCAATAAGAGGAGGACATGTCTGGTCTCAAATTAGAATATCCAATAATAAGCTTTACAGCTTCGGAGACTTTTTTGATATATTGGTAACATTGAACAAAGATGGCATTTTATATGATACTCCATATATGAGCATAAATGGCTATATTGTTCATGATCCTTCTGTAAAGTTTAAATTTGAAGATGTAGGAAAACCTTATTATGATATAAATGTTCCTTTAATAGAATTTGCCAAAAAGTTTTCAAGACTTCCTGTAGTTCAAAATACAGTTGCTTTAGGAGTAGTCGTTTATCTATTAGGATTGCCTTTTGAATATCTTAAGAACGTAATATTAGATGTATTCAAAGATAAAGGAGATGAAGTTATAAATATGAATTTAAACGCAGCTTTGGCTGGTTATGAATATGCTAAAGAAGTTTATAAAGATATTCCTAGGAATTTTCAACTAAATCCAGATCCTAATAAAAGGAAATTTGCAATGAGCGGAAATCAAGCTTTAGCTTTCGGTGCTTATTCTGCAGGATGCAAATTTTATGCAGCCTATCCTATGACACCTGTTTCACCAATTTTACATTGGTTTGCAGAACATTCTAAAAAATGTGGAATAATAGTTATTCAACCCGAAGATGAAATAGCAGTAATAAACATGGCTATAGGAGCAGCACATGCAGGTGTTAGAGCTATGGTTGCAACTTCAGGAGGAGGATTTGCTTTAATGAGTGAAAGTGTAAGCATGGCTGGTATGATAGAAGTACCAATTGTTATAGTTGAAGGACAAAGAGGAGCTCCTTCAACAGGTTTACCTACAAAAACAGAACAAGGAGATCTAAAACAAGTATTAGGTGCTGGACAAGGAAGTTATCCTAAAATTGTCTTAGCTCCAAGAAGTGTTGAAGAAGCATTTTATACTGCAATTGAAGCATTTAATCTAGCAGAAAAATATCAAGTTCCTGTTATTATAATGACAGATCTTTATTTATGTGAATCAATAACATCTTTGGAAAAGTTAAATTTGGATATTAAAATAGATAGAGGATGGCTTGTAAATGAAGGAGAAATTAAAGATTATAAAAGATATATGATAACAGAAACAGGAGTTTCTCCAAGAGCTTTACCTGGTCAAAAAGGATATAATTTTGTAGCAGCAAGCGATGAACATGATGAAAAGGGAAATTTGGTAAGCGATGTTTTAGCAGGTTTACCTCAAATGTTAAAAATTAGAAATGCAATGATGGAAAAAAGAATGAGAAAGGAAAAATACATAATTCAAGAATTTCCTCCACCAAAATTATATGGAGATGAAGATGCAGATATAACAATAGTATGCTGGGGCTCAACATGTAGTACAGTAAGAGAAGCAATTGAAGAATTAAATAAGGAAGGAATAAAAGCTAATTCTTTGGAAATAAAATATATCCATCCATTCCAAGCTGAAGAAGTTAAAAATATATTAATGAAAGCAAAAAGATTGTTGCTTGTAGAAAACAATTACGGTGCTTTAATGGGTAAACTAATTACTGAAAATACTGGTATACTAATAAAAGATGCATTGTTAAGATACGATGGTGAGCCAATTACACCATTGCAGATTGTTTATAAAGTTAAAGAAATTTTGGTGAGATAAAATGGCGCTAGAATTAAAAATTTACGCTGGAGAAGTTAGACCAGATTGGTGTCCAGGATGCGGAGATTTCGGTGTATTAAACGCATTACAAAGAGCATTAGCTGAACTTAAATTAGATCCTAAGGATGTTTTAATTGTATCAGGAATAGGTTGCTCATCTAACTTACCAGGATTTACTTCTTGTTATGGTTTCCATGGAATACATGGAAGAACATTGCCTGTAGCAACTGGAGCAAAGCTAGCAAATCCTAACTTAACAGTTATTTGTACTGCAGGAGATGGAGATTGCTATGGCATAGGCATGGGGCATTTTATACATGCTATGAGAAGAAACATTGATATAACATTAATAGTTATGAACAATCAAATTTACGGATTAACAACAGGTCAAGCTTCACCAACAAGTTTAAAGGGTCATAGAACAAAATCTACACCTTATGGAGTAATAGATGAACCTATAAATCCTATAGCTTTAGCAGTAGCAGGAGGAGCTACATATGTAGCAAGAGGATTTTCAGGAGACCCTATTCATTTAGCTAAATTAATTAAGGATGGAATATTACATAAAGGATTTGCTTTGATAGATGTCTTTAGTCCATGTGTTACTTTTAATAGACTTAATACATATGATTGGTTTAGACAAAGAATATATAAGCTTGAAGAAACTGGACATGACCCTAGAAGTTTTGAACAAGCTATTAAAAAAGCTTATGAAACTAGTCCAAAGATTCCAATTGGTCTATTTTACGTAACAGAAAGGCCTACTTATGAAGAATATTTTGCAGATATATATAAAGGAATTCCTTTAATAAAACATCCTTTTCCAACAAAGGAAGAAATAGAAAAAGTTTTAGAGGAATTTTATTAACCAGGCGGTGGAGGTTGATAATAAGGTATAGCTCCAGCGTGTCTTATTAGATCATCGTATTTTATATAAGCTATTAATAATAATACTCCTACAATTATTCCTCCGAAGATAAATCCTAGTATCATCCAAATTAATGTTTTGCTTTTCGCTTCTGTATATCTTCTTTCATCTACCATCCTTCTAATAGTGTTACATTCCATGAAAATGATAATATCTATAATACCTAGAATTAAAGGTATTATTCCTACTATAAAAATAAGAGATATTGCACCAAAGATTATTAATATTATGCCAAAAATTAGGGATAAAATTCCTGCTATTAAAGTTAATGTTTTTACTGTTGATGCTTCTGGTGGTTCAGATGTTACTGTTGGTGAATAGGCGTTTAATTTCATGAGTTATTAATCAAAATAAAATATATAAACTTTTTTAATAAACATAAAGATAAAAATTTGAATTTATTTATTTTAAATCATAAAATTTTTTCCATCTCTAAAATTATTTCTTCTTCACTTCTAGAAGTTTCCAAATGTTGATAATCAGCATATCCTTCCTTTTTTTCCTTAACGTTTGTAACAATAAGTTCTACAGCTTTTTTTGTAGGATGAGTAATTACATTTATATAAGCTCTTAAAATTGCATCAATTGTAGCTTCTTGGAAAATAAATTTCTCATTTTCTAATTCAATATAAAGTCTTACATGCTTATGACCTTTTGGTATAAAGGCTATTATTCTTTTTACATCGCTATTTCTTAATATCTTTACCATAAATTTATAAAATAAAAAAAGAAAATAAAATAAATTTTAGGCTGAATGTTCTTCGTGTTCTTTCATCATTTCTTCACACATTTTATGCATTTCCTCATGAGACATGCCATGTTTTGTTGTATTTCCCATCATATAATTTCCCATCATTTCATCATGATTCATCATATTTTTGTTTCCCATCATATTATTCCAATAATTATTAGCACTTGCTACTATTCCTATTAAATTTATTGCTGAAATTGTTAATAGTATTCCAATTACTATACCCAAGATTGTATTCTTTTCCATGTGTGAACTTTAATTTATTTTAATTATATTCCTTTTGTGAAACTTTCAAGAATAAAAGTTTCATTATGCTACTTCTTCTTGTTTAAGTATAACCATCATTTCCCTTCCTCTTTTTGCTCTTATTATTATTCCTCTTGATTCCAACCTTGTTAATATTCTATGGGTCTTAACCTTGGAAAGGTTAAAAGTTTTTTGAATAATTTTTTGTTCAGATTTTCCTTCATTTTGTTTTAAAAATTCTATTACTTTTTTCTCTTCTTCTGTTAAAGGAAAAACATAAACTTTTTTAACTTCATTTGTTTCCTTTTTTGTAGTTTCTTTTTCAAAAACATAACGAATTACCAAAACTAATCCTATAATTAAAGCTATAATTGCAATTATTAAAAATACAAAAAATAAAGGAGATGGTAAAAAAGAAGAACCCATCATTTGCATATGCATTTGAAACATGGGAAACATAAAAGTTAAAGGAATTAAGATGAATATTAAAAGTATAAGAACTAAAATAGATATTAAAATTGTTAATTCTTTATCCATGTTTCTTTATTAATTATTCAAAAATAAATTCATTTAGCTTCAGTTATTATTCTCTTCGGATACGTATAGGGTATTCCTAATTCCTTTAAAGTTTCTTCTATTAATAAAGCAACAGATGAAAACAATTGAAACCATGTTTTACCAGCGGTCCATGCTCTTGCTTCCATTTGTATTCCATTTTCTAAGAATTGTACAGGAAATACAGTAGGAGGAGGTTCTACTAGAATGTACCATTGTTGATTAAACTTGTTTAATAATGTTTCAACAACTCTTTTAACATCTGCTTCAAATGGAATAGTAAACTGAATTCTTACTAACCTTGCTATTGAAGAAGTATAATTTATTACTGCTGAATTGAATAATTCACTGTTTGGTATTCGAATATAAAAACCTTCGAAGCTCTGTATTTTAGTGGATAGCAATCCTATGTCTGTGATCATTCCAACATTGTTATTGTAATTTATGAAATCTCCAATTTTAAAAGGTCTTTCTACAACTAATAAAATACCTGCAAAAAAGTTAGATAATGTTTGTTGAGCAGCCAAACCTATTACGATACCTATGAATCCTCCAGCTATTAATAGCTCAGTGAGTTGAATACCAGGTATTTCCAGCTGTCTTACTGCGACAGCTAATCCTATAAGAATTATTATATAGCTAGAAACTTTTGAAATATTTTGAATTACATGTACAGGAGCCTTTTCATGAAGTCTTCTTCTGATCATCTTTGTTATTTGCCTAGCTATTATTACAGATATTGTTATTGCAAGAATTGCTTCTATATAATTTTGATATAACTTAATATATTCCCAAATTGTTTCCAATCCCAATGTTTGTAAAGCTATGTTCATGTTCCAAACCTCATTTCAAATTCGCCACCTAAAATTTTTAAAGGTATTGTAGGTATTAATTTGCTTCCTTCCAAAGAAGGTTTATTTGTTAGCTTTACAACTGCTAAGCCTTTTTTTAATCTATTCAATTGAATTAATTCTCCGCAAACTATATCATCTTTAGTAAATAGAGAAAAGTTATTAAAATCAAAAATAATTCTTGAAATTGCACCTATACTTTCCGCTTCGTTTATTATCTCAATTGCAGTTAAAGCTTCATGCCTATTGGTATTTATTTTTTCAAAAGAAGCACTTGTTTTCCAGTATCTGTAAATTACTCCGTTTCCTATGTTACCATATAAAGCATATTTTTTAGGATAAATTTCAATTCTATCTATCAATTTATATTTTGATCTGTTCGTAACATAGATTCCTATATCAAGGGGCAATTTAACATAAACTTTGATTTTTTCATCTTCATTTACATATATAGGAGGATCTAAAACTATTCCAAAATATTCAGTTACGTTTTCATTAATGCTAAGTATAGGTAATTCTTCTATTATTAGCCCTTGTGGAACTTCAATTTTCTTATCTCCTCTAATATAAACATAATTATTGTTTTCTTTAGTAATAATATAACCAAATTCCATAGCCATTTTTGATATACAAAAATAAAACTTTAAAAAATATAAAGCTCTAAGTCTTCATTAATCTATGAAACTTTTTGTACTAGTTGTTTTTGTTTTAATACTTTATCCTTTAAATTATTCATTTGAAGAGCAAAATATACAAGAAACACAAATTAACAATATAAACAATTTTATCTATAGCAAAACTCCTTTATTTAAAGCAGTTAATTTATCGATAACTAAAGAAATACCAATTAAGGAAATTAAAGAAATAAACAAACCTTTATTTTTACCTTTCAAAAAGAAACTTGAGCTTAGCGAAAAATTAGAATATAATGCAAACAATTATCTACAAATTCAACAATCACAAAGTGATTTAAACGTTCTATTAAGCTTTGAAGGTTTGCATTTTGGTTGGAATGATATTTATCCTAATTTTGTTACACCTCCAGATGTTCAGATAGCAGTAAGCAATAATTATGTAGTGGAATTTTTAAACGTTTTAGGAAAAGTTTGGACTAGATCAGGAAGCTTCGTAAGTTATATTAATCTTTATTCCTTATTCTCAGGAAACAATATTGGCGATCCTAGAATAATTTATGATGAGTTAAGCGGTAGATTCTTTGCCAGCGTATATGATAAAGATTATAATGCAATAAGAATAGCTGTATCTGCTACAAGCAATCCTTTAGGAGCATGGTACCTTTACATATTTTATCAACCTAACAATTTATTTCCAGACCAACCTTACTTAGGAGTAAATAATGATAAGGTTGTTGCTTCTGCTAATTTATTCGATAATGCAGGCATATATTATGGTGCTCAATACTGGGTAATAAATAAACAACAAATGCTTTCAGGTTCTTCTTCTGTTGATTACGCTATAAGTAACATTGATGCAACAGTAGCTTCAATTAGACCTGCAATTCATTTAAGTCCAACTAATACCTTTTACATGGCTACAACACAAACTCCTTATAGTAACATAATTTATGTTTATTCGATAACTGGAATACCTCCTTCAATAACAGTCAATAAATATAATTTTAACGTAAAAACGATTAATACTCCTCCTCCAGCTCCTCAACTTGGGTCATCAAATAAATTGGATACAGTAGATGAAAGAATTCAAGATATAATATGGAAAAATGGTAGATTATTATTTACAGCTAATGTAGGTTGCATTCCTACTGGTGATTCTACAACAAGATCATGCTTAAGAATAATAGAAATAGATACAAATAATTTACAATTGAAACAAGATTTTAATTATGGAAAATCTGGAAAATATCTATTCTTTGGTTCTTTAAGGTTAAACAAAGATAATGTTTTGTTCATAGTTTTTGGCTATTCTTCATCTAATGATTATCCTGGAATAATGGCTTCTTACCAAACTACTCCTAATAATTTAGAAGAACCTATAGTTATAAAAACTGGAACAGGGCCTGAAACTGTTTATTGTTCAAACAATGTTTGTAGATATGGTGATTATTTTGGTTCAAGCACAGATCCTGCTGAACCAGAATATGTTTGGGTTGCAGGAGAATTTGGCAGAGGAGCTTCTGGATGGTCAACTTATATAGCTAAATTAGGCTTAACTGCTTATTTTATCGTTGCAAGTTATTCAATAGTAGGTAATGAAACAGGTTCTTCTCCTCCTGTATTGAAATATTATTATAACAATCTTTTGCATTCGGTAACTTTAACAAAGACTCCAACAAAATACTTAGTCGATAAAAACAGTCCATGGGAAGTTACAGAAATATTACAAGGATCAAATAATAATGAAAGATGGAAAACAGAACAAGTTACAAGCGGAACCGTTACTGGCCCATTAACTTTATCTTTTACTTATTACCATCAATACTATGTTCAATTTAAATATACAATAATAAATGGAGGTGAGGGTTATTCTGCTCCTTCAATTACAATATTTCAATTTGGTAAACAAATAATAATTAATCCTAATGTTTATGTTTGGGCTGATGAAAATGAATATAATGCTACGAATCCTTTAGTAGGTTCAAATGAAAATGAAAGATGGTATTCTCCAAATTATAAAGGAAAGATAGTCAAAGCTGGAGTATATGAGATTGTTTATTATCATCAATATAACGTTCAATTTAATTATAGAATAATCGGTAAATGGAATCCTAATGCTCCTGAAGTAACCTATGTCCAGTTCGGAAAAGAAATAACTTCTAAGCTTAATACAACAGTTTGGATCGATGCAAATACTAAATATAATATAACAAATCCTTTAATTGGATCAAGCAACAATGAAAGATGGTATACCATAAATAGCACGAGCGAAAACGTGGATAAATGGAAAAATGTTTTAATAATTTATTATCATCAATATTTAATTACCTTTAAATATCAAGTCATTGGTTCAGCAGGCTATGGCGAGCCGACAATAAGCTTTATCCAATTTGGAAAGAATGTCACCACTGAACCCAATAAATCTGTTTGGGTAGATTCAAATACAGAATATGTTTATCAAAATCCATTACCTAATTCAAATAATAACGAGAGATGGTATTCTATAAATTATAAAGGAGAAGTTTCAAAGCCAGGAGAAGTTTTAGTTACCTATTACCATCAATATTATGTTCAGTTTAAATATACAATAATAAATGGAGGTGAGGGTTATTCTCAGCCTTTAATCACGATATTTCAACACAGTAAAATAATCACAGTAGAACCTAATGTTTATGTTTGGGCTGATGAAAATGAATATAATGCTACTAATCCATTGGTAGGATCAAATGAAAATGAAAGATGGTACTCGTTGAATAGCCAAGGAAAAATAAACAAAGCTGGAGTATATGAGATTGTTTATTATCATCAATATCTAATTGAAGTAAAGTATTCAATTGTTGGTAAGGATATGCCTAAGAATCCTATGCTCAGTGGTGTAAGCTTAGGAGATAAGGTTTCCAGAGAAGTTATTAAGGATGGTATAAAGATTTGGCTTGATGCAAATTCAGAATTCAACGTAACAGATATAATACAAGAAACCGCAAAGGAAAGATGGAAAGCAGAACAATCAAAATTTTTTGTTGGTAAACATGAAAGTATAATTGTTAAATATTTCCATCAATATTATGTTAACATTATAGCTAATTCCATAAAAGCTGGAATAATTAATCCTTCAAGCGGCTGGTATAATGCAGGTACCAGTTTAATTATAACAGCTTCTCCAAATAAAGATTGGAAGTTCTATATGTGGATTGGCAAAGGCGAGGGTTCATATACGGGAAGCTCCAGTAATGCAACAATTATTGTTAACTCTCCTATAGAACAAACAGCAGTATTTTTAGCTTCTTTGAAGATCTACTCCTCAGAAGGAGGTTCAGTAACATATATTTATGGAAATGAAACAGGAAAAGTTGAAGGTAATTCAATGAAAGAAATCTTTGTTTTTCCTGGAGAAGAGGTTACTTTAATAGCAGAACCATCATCAATATTTTACGTATTTAAGCATTGGACTGGAGAACTAAAAGAACCTAAAATAAAAATAACAGTAGATGAACCTAAGGAAATAACTGCAACATTTGATCTAAACTGGCTATTTATAATAATCATTTTACTAGCTATTGCGATATCAATATTAATAATTGTAATGCTAAAGAAAAGAAAATAAATTAATCTTTAATGCTTATTCCAAGCAATCTTAACTCATCAGTTAATCTATCATATTTCAAAATCCCATTCACTTCCAATCTATTTATTCCTTGTTCTATTACCTCAATACTCCATGAATGCTTGCTTATCAATTTATTAATTAATTCAATTTTCTTAATTCTTCCTCCAACTTCTATTAAGCTTTCAATTATCTCATAATCTATCTTTGTTAAATGAGCTCTTGCTGAGGGAAAATCCCAGAATCTCAAATTTCCACTTTGCTTAAGATAAGCTTCGCCAGCATCAACAAATCTCTTCAAAGCTCTATAAGCTTCTTCTATACTTAAATCAGCTTCTAATACCAAATGAGAAATTGTTACAACACCTCCATATTTTACAGCAACTTGCAATACTTTTTTATCTATTATCTTATCTTTTTCCTTATCTATGCTGCTTCTTATTGACCTATACAAAAGTATGGGATGTAAAAATATTCCTAAAGAAATGCCTCCGATAGAAGAAATTGTCATAGGAAAAATATCCCAGTGTAATATTCCTAAACCAAAAAGAATTAATGCAAAGGATGATGTGATTATAAAGAAAACAAATGCACCAATTGCTGCATTTTCCATATCTTCGGTAATGTTGTATTTATACGAAGAAATTCCCAAATTAGATACATAAAATCTTAAGTATGAAATGATAAAAGTAGTTGCAAGCAGAAAAGAAATTAACAAAATTATTTCTATTATCATTTGAATAATTTTAAGTATTTTTCCTCAATTAAATTCAATATGGTTTCATTCTCTTTTTTTCTATTTATCAATTTTTTTATATTTTCATTAATTTTATTAATTTTATTTAAGAAAAATTTATTTATTTCAATTTCAATTTCTGGATTATTTTTAAAATTATTTAACCATAAATCTTTAATTTTATTTAAATATTCTTCAATTTTTTTATAAAAATTTATTGTTTTATCAATTTCTAAAATTTCCTTTTTTATTCTTTCTTTTTCTTCGTAAAAAATTTTCCTAGATAAATGCTTATTAAACAAATAATTTTCTTTTATTTCCCATCCATTATTTTTTAAATAATTTAACAATTCTTTAAAGTTTATATCTTTAAAAATAATTTTTAACGTAAATAAATCTATTGAACCTAAATATTCAGGCTTATAAATCATATTTATTATTTTTTCTTCTATATCTTTATAATTATCTCTCATTATATTGGATAATTAAATTAATATCATCAAGTATTTTATTCATAAGATCATCCAAATTCATGAGTTCTTTTATTTCATTATATTCCAAAGGATCTATTGGGAAAAACTTTGCCTCACCATAATACTTAAGGTTTTCCTTTATTTCATTTAGTTCTTTAACTATTCTTTTATCTCCTTGAAGAACTAATTTAACAATTTTTTCCCTTACTTTAGAGAAAAAGTTCAATAAGTCATAGATTGTTAATTCTTCTTCAAAAGAGCTTAATTTAAATCTTATATTATCTGCAGGAACAATCACAAATCTTATTCTTATTTCTTCTTTATCTTCATAAACTTCAGCAGTTGGTAAAATTACTGAAGAATAAACGTGATTCTTCAAAAAACCAATTCCTACTTTAAAGTTCAATGACCTAAAAAAGCTGGATAAAATAACTGCAAAATCATCACAGTCTCCGTAACCCTGTTCTAAAATTTTTTGGGCAGAATATATTATATCATCTGGTTCACTAACATAATTTATTTTATTTCTTATATATTTTTCAATTTCTTTTGCTACAAGAATATATTTCCAAGAATTGTTTTTATATTCGTTGAAATCTTTAGGAAAGTAAATTTTATCAGTATCCCATTCATCAGTGATCTTTTCTCTTATTTTGTTTGCTTCATTTCTAACAATTTCCAAATGAGAACCTAAAATAATCTTTTCTTTAATTATTTCGTAATATTCTTCTACAGATTTGGGCTTATATATGTGAATTGCATCTAAATTTCCATATTTCTCAATATGGTTAACTAAAAATAAAGCTAGTTCATTATTGAACTTAAGAAATTCCTGTAATAAATCTTCTTCCTTTATTTCTTTTTTTATATAAGCTTCAACTTCTTTTCTTACTTCTTCAATTTTTTTAATTGTTTCCCCAACATTACTTGCTTTCATACTCTTTTGATATTTCACTCAGCATATTCTTTGTGTCCTGATCTAAATTTGCTTCATTAATTTCAAAGACATATCTTGCTTTTATTCTTGGATCAACATTTGGCTTTTTAGATAGATATCCCATTTCAGTTAATTTATTTAAATAGCTAGAGGCAATATTTACAGGTATTGCAAGTTTTTGCGAAACAGTTCTAGGATCACTTTTGCCTCCTGAAGCTTTAACTATTGCTAAAGCCTTTAACAAAGCAGGAGTTAATCTTTCCTTTTTTTCCTTATAGCCAATAATTTTTTCCAAATTATCTATCCTTTTCTCCAAATTTTCCAATTTTTCTAAAATCTTTAATAACAATTCGTTGCTACTCATGATTATAATATAAGCTATTCTTTATATATATTTTTATCATATTTTTCTTCAGAAATATTTGATAAAAACATAGTTATGAAAATAAAATAAGGAATAAAGCTTTTTTCGCTAAAATTTTTCTCTATATTATTTATTTCATTCTTAATTATTTTGGCATACTTTTTTGCTAATCTTTCAATCTCTTTGTATTTTTCAATTTCTTCATCAGGTATTTGTATAAATTTATCAAAAGCTATTTTTATTAGCTCTTTTACAAAATAATTGTTTATTCCTAAAGCTTCTATTAAGTTAATAAATCCTTTTGAAATTTTTTCCTTATCCATTTTTCCTAACCTCTATTATATTTCCACTTTTCTCTAAAATTACGGTATAATTATCGAAAATAACATAATGCTTGCCATTTTTAAAATATGAATCAATTACTTTAGACTTTTTACCACTTATTTCTTCTAAATGTTTAGAAGCTAAACTAATAGCTTCTCCTTTGCTTATTTTTTTCTTAGAGAATCTTATTGCTAAAAGAAATATTGTAATAAAGGCAAAAAATCCTAAAAGCAATTTAATAAGCCAGTTTGAATTCTTTATTTCCAAATTTTTCATATTTACGTTTTCATCCAAATTTAATGTTTCAGGTTTATCCAAGGAATCTTTATTCTCAATAAAAATATCTTCTTTCAAAATTTCATTTTTAAAGCTATTTAAAAATTCTTTTAAACTTTCTTTTTCTCCAATTAAAGAAATAGAATATAATTGCTTTTTATCATCTGTAATTTTTGAATAACCTAATATAGATTTTTTAAATTTTATCCAAACAGGCTTATCATCAAAAATTTTTCTTAAATTAAATAATATATTTTCAAGAATGTCATCTCTTGAATAAACTATTAATTTTAGATTTATTTTTTCCAAATCATTTTTTTCAATTTCAAATTTTTTATTTGGATATAAAATTACTTCATTTAATTTTCTTTTAATTAAATAATAAATTATAGCAAAAGAAGAAGATAAACCTAAAATATATTCTATATTAGAAAAAATAAAATTTAATATATAATTTAAATTTGCTTCCATGTTTTTAACTCACCTGTTTTAGCATCAAATTTATATTCTATAAGCTTATCATTCTTCTTTGCATAGACAATCCATTCATTTTTATTTAATTTAGCTTCATTAATTTCCAAATTATTATCAAGATCTTTCAATTTCCTTATAATTGTACTGAATTCTACGCTTCTTTTCAAATCAATTTGATTAGAAATGATTCTTAAAATTATCCAAAGTAAAGTAGCTGAGATTATTAATGGAACAAATGGAAACTTTACAAACATTGATATTGGTGCAGCTAAAATAAAAGCAAATAAACCTAGAATTATGATAATTAGAAATTTAAAAAACAAAGGAATTTCTGAACGATGCTTCCATCCTGTAAAAATTAAATAGCCTGTAATTATTAAAATAAAAGCCATCGCTACTATTATCAAAGTTAATGTTAATAGTAGATTTTCAAGAATAAGTTGCGGTTGATAAATTAAGTTTATTCCTAGTAAATTTAACAAAGGATTAATTCCCAAATTATAGATAACATATGCAGTAAATGAAATAGCTGTTATATTGCTTAGTTTTTTGAATAGGTTCAAAAAATTCATTCTTTAGATTTTTTCTTTTGATATTCTTTTCCTACTAAAAATCCTAGAAATCCTGCAATTGCTGCTACGCCTATTAGTTGTATTTCTTTTCTCTCTAATGTTTTCCTAACCTTTTCAAATATTGATTCACCCATCAAGAATAATTTATTTTATCCAATATATAAATCTATTGTCTAAAAATATTTTTGTATCATATAAATATATCTTTTAAAGAGATTAGTTAAAACATGTATAAATTCCAGTTCTAGTAACTACAGAAGAATAAATTCAAGAATCAAAGAAATGTATTAAAGGATCTTTTCATGAAAAAGGATAATTTTTTAATTTTGCCTTGGAAAGATTAAAAGAATTTATTAGATGAAACAAAAGCCAAAGAATAAAAAAGATTAGAAATAAATTTAATTGTATTTGATCAAATAATTTAGCTATTAAACGAGAAGCTTTGCTACAGCTAATACGAAAATTTGAGTAAAATTTAACAAATTACTTTAATAAAAGTTAAGTCAACGTATTTCCATTACTTCTAAGATCTCTTTAATATTCTTAATATTTTCTAAATTCCATAGCATTTTTAAAAGCTCCTTTGAATTTTCTTTCAAAAAAGGTTCTGTTAGTTTAATGAATTTATCATTTAGTTCTTCATCTGATAAAGGATTCATATAATGACCTTTTGGATAAATTATTTCGCTGGATTCCTTTCTTCCATCTTTAAGATAAATTGTTATTCTATTTGGAACAGCCTTTGGATAAAGCTTATCCAATGAAGGATCAACTTTAATACTAATTTTCTTCATTAAAGATTTTACTCTTTGATCCTTTAAGTTTTCTTCAGAGTATGAATCAACATTTATTTTCCCATTAACTAAAATATGTGCTACTATATAAGGCAAACTATGATCAGCTGTTTCCCTAGTTTTTGGATCCCATTTTTCTGGATCCTTTACTATTATTTTATAAGAAACTTCAAATGTATCTATATCTATTTTCTCTATATCATCGTATTTTACTTTATTATAAAGTATTAAAGCTGCATCAGCTGCACTCATTGAATGATATTCCACAGGATAATATTTTATGCTTGTTTCATGTATTTTAAAATCTCCATTTATTCCTCCTAATTTTTCTATTTCAAATTCACCTGATACTTGCTTAAAGAAACCTCTTTCTCCTTCAAAAACAGGTGCAGGGCCCGTTATTCCTTTGCTTGCTAAAATTGTATAAAAACATGCATTTCTTGTAGCATTTGGAGCACTGAAGCCTTTCCAATGGCTAAGTTCTCCAATTCTTGTTTGTCTTAAGGTTATAACATTTGAAGCTGTTAAATTTATAGCCTGTTCAATCTTTTCTTCGCTTAAATCTAACATTCTTGACATTCCAATACATCCTCCTATACCAATGTAAGAAATATGATCCCATCCTCTTTCCCTAATGCTTGAAGCATCAGCTAATCTGCAAATTATCTCATAAGCTAAAACTATACCTAAAATTAAATCTCTTCCTGAAGCCCCTACATTCTCGCCAATTGCAAATAAGCCACCTATACTATCAGAGGGATGCAAAGCTTCCTTTGACAAATAAGTATCATTGTAATCAAAGTATCTAGTCATACAAGAATTATGAAAGGAAGCATAATCCAAAGGAACCTTTATTTTTGTTCCCCATAAAGTAGCTCCTTTTTCAGTTTTATTTTCAATAGCAATATTTCTAACTATTTTAATTGGTTCTTCATTGAAAGCTGCAATACTTACTGCAAAAGTATCTATTAATCTTCTTTTTGCTTCTTTTATTTCTTTTTCAGATAAATTTTTATATTCCAAAGATTTAGCATATTCAGCAAGTCTTCTAGCTAAAGTCTTAGCCATAAAAATATTTAAGAAAATTTGATTAAATAATTTCTTAAAACTATAAAATAAGAATTAATTAAAAATATTTTTAATTATTTAACTATAGTTTGACTTTGTTCTCTAATAAATGTTAGTAAATAATGTGGTCCTCCTACTCCTTTTCCAGTACAACCACTTGCCTTCCATCCTACAAAAGATTGAGAGCTTGGCCATGCACCAGTTGTTGAACCTCCTCTTCTGTTTGCATAACAAACACCAAACTGTATATTATCAAAGAAATATTTGATCTCCTTTTCATCTTCAGAAAATATTCCTGCAGTTAAGCCATATTCTGTATTATTTGCTTCCTGTATTGCTTCTTCCAAGCTATTAACAGTATCAACTATCAATATTGGCAAGAATAATTCTTCCTTCATTAAATAATAATCTCTAGGAATATCTGTAATAATAGTAGGTTCAACATAAAATCCTTTACTATATTCTCCTTCTGTTAATACTCTGCCTCCGTATAAAATTTTACCTCCTATATTTTTCGCATCTTCTATATATTTCTTGAAGTTTTCAAGAGCAGTTTTATTTATGACCGGACCCATGAATACTTCCCTTTTTCTAGGATCGCCAACAACTATTTTCTTAGTTCTTTCTACCAATTTTCTTAAAAATTCATCTTTAACATCTTTATGAACATATACTCTTGAGGTTGCACTGCATTTTTGACCTCCATAACCAAAGGCTGCTCTAACTATTCCTTCAACTGCTTTATCTAAATCAGCTTTATTTGATACTATCGTAGGATTCTTGCTTCCCATTTCCAAAACTATAGGTTTAGGATAGGGTTGAGCAGAAGTAAATCTTTTATATAATCTCATTCCTACAGCTCTTGAACCAGTGAAAGCTATTCCTGCTACATCAGGATTTGTTACTATTTCATCTTCAAAAGTCGGACCTGGACCTGTTAAATAATTTATTGCACCAGGTATTACTCCTCCTTCTCTATAATATTTATAAAGTAAAAGTCCTCCAAAGGGAGCTTCGCTTGTTGGCTTAAATACAACAGTATTTCCTGTAAGCAATGCACCTAAGCACATTCCGTTTGCTAGCATGAAGGGAAAGTTGAAAGGAGAAATTACAACCCAAACACCATAAGGCTTCGCTACAGTATAAGGAATTTCTCCTTCAACTACAACGTTCATTTTAATATTATAGCCTTCGTTTTTCTCATAAATATCACAGTAGTACCTTATTGCATCTATAGCTTCATGAACCTCTGCTAAAGCTTCCATTCTATTTTTTCCAGCTTCATAAGTTATATAAGCAGCAATTTTGAATCTTTCCTTTTCTATTATATCAGCAATTCTTCTAAAAATTTTTATTCTCTCTGTATAGTGCATAGAACTCCATTCTTTAAATGCCTTCTTTGCTGTAGCTATTGCTTCTTTAATATTTTCCCGATTAGCCTTTTGGAAATACCCCATTAAAATATCAGTATTAATTGGACTTCTTTTTTCGAACTCTTCTCCTGTATAAATTTCATTATCTCCTATATACAAAGGATAATGATTACCAAACTCTCTTTCTACTTCCTTTAAAGCTTTTTCATATTCAGGATGTATTCTTTCATCTGCTAGTAAAGTTACGTAAGTTATTTTTTGGCTCATATTAAATATTTGAAATAATATTTATAAATTTCTTATTAAAGCTACTCTAAATATTAAAAATTTTAATCTTGATCAAAATATATGTTTTATGAATAAGAATATTGTATTTATTCATGGAGCAGGAGAAGGAAGCTGGATATGGGAAAATCAAACTAAATATTTTAAAAATTCTATAGCTATTGATTTGCCAGGTCACGGAAATGAAAAAGATACTAACTTAACTACTATAGAAGATTATGCTGAATGGGTTATTGAATATATTGAAAAAAGAAATCTAAATAATGTTGTACTGGCAGGTCATTCGATGGGTGGAGCGATAGTTATGGTTATAGCTTTAAAGAAACCTTCATGGCTCGATTCAATTATTTTAATAGCTACAGGAGCAAAGCTTAGAGTTACAAATATAATTTTAGATGCTTTAAGAAAATCCTATGAGGAAGCCTTTGAAGTCTTAAGCAGATGGTCTTTTAAAGCTCATCCAGATTTACAAATATTACTTAAATATAAGGAGAATTTCTTAAAAGTTCCTTTGCATGTAACTTTAAGAGACTTTTTGGCATGCGATAAATTTAATTATATGGATAAAGTAGAGAACATTGAATACCGCACATTAATAATATGCGGTAAAGAAGATTTATTAACCCCTGTAAAGTATTCACAGTATTTAAAGCAGAAAATTAAAAACTCGGAGCTTTATATAATTGAGGAGGCTGGACATATGGTTATGTTAGAAAAACCCAATGAAGTCAATCAAATAATTGAAAGATTTTTAACTTATTAAAAGTTTAGCTTATGAAAAAATTAAAATTACAACTACTTCTCATACAAATGACAAGCTACAAAATGATTTGGCTTTATTTCAATTAATTTAGGTTCAACTTTTTTACATATTTCCATTGCATAAGGGCATCTTGGATGGAATCTACAACCAGACGGAGGCCTAATTGCACTTGGATTTTCTCCTCCTACTATTTTTCTTTCCTTTCTGCCTTTTAACGTAGGGATTGCTTGAATTAAAGCTTGCGTATATGGATGTAAAGGTTCATTAAATACAGATTCTTTACTTTCCATCTCAACTATTTTACCTAAATACATTATTGAGATTTTATTTGAAATATAATATACTACGGATAAATCATGCGTTATTATTACATAAGTTAAATCCATTTCTTTTTTTAGTTCTAATAAAAGATCAAGTATTTGGGCTCTTATAGATACATCAACCATTGCAACAGGTTCGTCTGCAACAATAAATTTTGGTCTTAATATTAAAGCTCTTGCTATAACTGCTCTTTGTCTTTGCCCCCGCTAAGTTCATGAGGATATCTTTTATATATTTCTTCTGCAGGAGTTAAACCTACTTTTCCACGATATCATAAACCATTTGCTTCTTTTCTTTTTCATCTAAATTATTATAATGAACATTTACACCCATCATTATACTTTCACTTATTCTTATACGAGGATTTAAAGAAGCATAAGCTTAATTAAATTTTTCTAAACCTATTATAATTAAATTTCCATCAGGATCTTTGACAGAGATTCCTTCTTGAATTAATTCAGCATATTCTCCTAAATCTTCTTTAAAATTAACATTTAAATTTACCAAATTATTTGTTAGCTCTTTTAAATTTTCTTTCGAACTCAATATTATAGAATAAGATATTAGTTTAACACAATCTTCTGGTACTGGAGGAGCATTCAATCCTGCCCATATATTCATTCCTATATGATGATGGTAACCCCCTGCAGCTAGAAAGGAAGCAGAACCCATATAACGCAAAGTTAAATCAAAACCTAAGGCTTTTGTATAAAATTCTTCCATGATTTTTAAGTTAGAAACATGAAGATGGATGTGTCCTATTCTTGTATTACTCGGAATTCTCCATTCATTGGATAGAGCTATTTTAAATTTCTCTTCTTTAATTTCCTCTATCAAATTTTCTATATCCAAAGGTAAAGTAGCCATATATAATTTTCCATTTACAAATTTCCATTTTTCCCTTGGTCTATCCCAATAAATTTCTATACCATGACCATTATTATCTGCTAAATAAATTGCTTCAGTTGCTACATGGTCAGCGAATCCTTCGATGTAATATTCATAGTTTAATAATCTTACAAGAATTCTTGCCAAATCTTTTCTTGTTGGCAAAAGAATTGCATAATGATAAAGACCTCTTGTCCTATAAGGCTTTGGTTTAGCTCCTTTATGCTCTGTTAAAATAATCAAAGTTTTTCCGTCAATACCAAGAAAAGCAGTTTTATTTAGTTCTTTAAGTTTATAAAAACCTAGTAAATTAATATAAAAATCTAGGCTTTTTTCCAAATCTGAAACTGTTAAATGAACCCAGCCTATTCTTGCTTTAGGATCAATTACAAATTTTTTAATTTCTTCATTTTTTGCATTCTTCATCATATATTACATACTCCTGATTCACATTTGCTTTTTGCTTTCCAGAAATAATCATTACCGGCTTTTTGAGATTCGATTAATCCTTTTCTTTCCATTTCTTTCAGTAAAGAATAAGCTTGATACTTTGAGATATTAAATAAAATAGCAATCTCTTGCGTTGCTACTTTTCCCCAGTATCTTATAAAATTTAAAGCTTCTTTTTCACTTAACTCAACTTTCCTTTCCTTTAACTCATTGGATAACTTTTTTAAAATTTCTTTAAACGTTGAATATCTCATGTATCCAATTCTAATCGTTTCAAAATTGTCCTTTAATCTTCTTATTATAAAAGTAGGAAATCCAGTTATCTCCCTTTCTTGACATTCTCTAATATCTTTCATAAATTCTTCATAGGCTCTTCCACTTTCAATATCTTCTTTCATTTTAAAAACATCCAAGCCACATTCTTCTGCTAACCTTAGTTGTTCTTCCAATCTATGTATTGGTATAGCTTCAGCTGCAGCAGCTTCCCTTAATCTCCTCAAATATTTCCATGCAAGATTCCTATCTTGTAACTCAGCAGCTTTAACTGCAATATTTGCAGGCCAGGTAGACTTGAATTCTTTATGATATTCTGTAAATTGTCTAATATCTACGGGCATTCCATGCTTACTTGAAGCTTCTAGCCAATGATCAGCAACTTGCAAATACCATAGCTCTCCTCCTATATTATTAATCGGATCATAAAATTCACTAATATCTTTAACTAATCCTCCCATTTTATAACTAATCCTTATTTGTTCTCCATAAACCCATTTGAGCTTCCTAAGTATAGGTTCTGATCCCCAGCACCAAGTACAATAAGGATCGGTAAATTCGATTATTTCTATTATCGGATTGTACTCCATATTAGATAATCAATAGATAATATTCCTGGTCCTATTAAAGCTATTGCAAAGCATGAAGCTAGTAATATTGTATCAAGCTCCCACCCAAACATATATCCTTTTGTAGCTTTGAACATCGGCTCAGCATATCCTCTAGGAATAGGTAATTTCCATAATATAGTTACATATAATAAAGTTGTTCCAATCATTTCTAAAGTGAATAATATAGCTGCTATCCTTGTTAAGAAACCGAAAATTAAAGCAAAACCTCCTATAAATTCTAATAAGGCTGCTAAGTCAAACAATACTGGATGTACTCCAATCTGTTTAAAACTGTTTTTCATTTCATTTTTAGCAGGTAAAAAGAGTTTAGGATATCCATGTATAACAAATAGTACTCCAACAAATATTCTTACAACAAATATTGCAATGCTTAGAAATATTTCATTGTTGTACGTACCAAATATTATGTCTTGCCATGCCATGATATAAATTTACAAAGTAAAGCATTTAAATTTTTTTGTTTAATTTTTAAATTATCTCTTTATATAAGGAAAATTATTATTATTAGATTGATGGAAAAATGCCCAATGAATAAAGCTTGTTCATTCTTAGGAAAACCTTGGCGATTAATAGTTATCGATAAACTTTTGGAAAAACCTAGAACATATAAAGAGTTACTTAATAATCTTCAAGGAATAAGTTCCAGAACATTATCAAAAATATTAAAGGAATTAAAAGAGAATGGAATAGTTGAAAGAGTTTGTGATGGAAAAAATTATTATTACGCTTTAACAGAAAAAGGAAAAGATCTAAAACCTGTTCTTGTAGCAATAAAAAAGTGGGGAGAAAAATGGCTAAAAGAAAATTTACAAAGTAAAGTTAGTTTATAATTTATTATTTCTTTTAATGCCTAACCATCTTGGGGTTCTTTTCATATATTCTTCATATAATTTGCCGTATTTTCTAATTAAATGGGGTTCTTCATAAAAAACTATAAAAAGGTGGTATATTACAAAAAGAAGAAATGTGTAAGCAAGGATCATTAAGGATTTAAAAAATATAGCCTCGCCCAAAACAATTAGAACTCCCGAAAGATACATAGGATTCCTTGTATATTTATATATACCTTCTGTTATAAGCATCTTAGGCTCATCCAAAGGAGAAGGCGTTCCTTTGCCATAAAAAATGAAATAGTAACAGCTAATTGCATAGATAGCTATTCCTATTACTATCAAAATAAGTCCCAGATAATTAAAGAAGAAAATCTCAAAGGTGTAAAAATTCAAGTAAAATAAAATAAATAAAGGTAATATTAAAGCAAAAAATAAAGGAAGAGTTAGACTAAAAGCTATTGTTTTTAAAATCAATTTCGTTGTTTCTTTCATATTAATTAATTCTTATTTTCAATTATTAAATTTTGAATAAAGATAGCATATCACTAATTCGTGGGAATTGTAGAATATTTATAAATCTAATAATTATAATTTGCTATATTTATTGTATGTTCTGCAATATCAATAGTATATTCTGAAATTCTTTTTAAACTTTCTAATATAAGTTTTAAAGAAGTTAATTCTTGTTTATTAGCATAATTTTTTAACAAATTTTCGGTTAAATTTCTTATATCATTTAATATTTCTATTATATTTGTAATATTTTTGTTTGCCTTTTCTTTATTCTTTTTCAAAAATGTAATTAACATATCTTTGAAATTCTCTTTTATTTTTTCAGATAAGTTAACGATATCCTTTTTTATTTCTTCACATACGCTACTTAATTTAATAAAGTTGGAAACCATTTCCTCTATATGATCAGCTATCCTTTCCAAAGCTCTTGCTACTAACTTATATTCTATACATTCTAATTTATTATTTAGACCTAATTCATATACTAAATAAGAATTGCTTAGAGCTTGATTTATTTGTCTAGAAATAAAGTTATAAAACCTATCTACATCTGTATCTAATTCAATTATCCTTTTGTAATAATCTACTTCTCCTTTAACAAAAGAAATAAAGTTTTCAAACATTAAATGAACTATACTAAACATTCTATCTAATATTTTTTCTATATTCACTTCTATTGAAGAAGTAAATACGTGTATGGTAAAGCTATTTATCGTTTCATCTATTATTTCTATACCAACCAATCTTTCCCTTAATTCTTCTTTAAGTTCATGGAGATTTGAAGTTATGTTAACCACCTTAATGCTTTGATAACCTGCTAAGTACAAAGCTATACATTCCCTTAAAACTTCTTCATATGAATTATATGTTTTAAAATCTACAGTAATTATACTCTCATCTTTTCTTTTAAATTTATTGTAAGGATAGATTATTAAAGAACCATCCTCGTTTTCAAGAATAACTAATTTATCATGAACTTTTATATTGTTACTTTTAATCCAATGTTTTGGTAAGGAAATAATAAATGTGCTTTTACCTGTGAGTTGTACAGTTCTTATTTCACTCATTTATATATATAGAATATATTCTTTTATCCAATTAATATATATTTTATTTTCAGCTATATTGAAAATTTAAAAATTGATTTCTTAAAGTCTTGATGGCCCGCTACATGCCATAAAGAGAAATGAAGATTCCAAAATAAAAGTTAAATCATTAAAATCATTTAAAGAATAAAGATTAAATAAATAATATGGAAGTTTATGATTACGTAATTAAAAAACTAGACATAAGAGAGTATTCTCAAAAAGAGATACCTAAAGATATAAAACTTAAAATACTTGAAGCTGCAAGATCTACAGGTAGCGGAAAAAATCTTCAACATTGGCGTTTCATAGTTGTTAAAGATAAAGAAAATTTAAAGAAACTGGCAGATGATAGCATAACTGGAAAATGGATAGTTAATGCAAATTTTGCTGTAATTGTCCTAACAGATCCTAAATATCCTTTTCATTTAATAGATGCGGGAAGAGTTGTGCAAAACATGCAAATAGCAGCATGGGGATATGGAATAGCATCTTGTATCTTTACAGGAATTAATAAAGAAAAACTAAGGAAAGATTTTAACATACCTGCAGATCTTGAGCCTTCTGTAGTTGTTGGCTTTGGTTATCCAATAAAGAAAATAAAAGGAAAGAAAAATAGGAAGCCTTTAAATGAATTGGTTTCTATAGAAAAATACGGTAATCCTTTTAACCCAGAACTTTTATGATTAGCTGATCAAACTAAAATCAAAGAATAAGAATTAAAGAGGAAAATCATATTTTGCCAAATCTTATTCTTCTACAATTACACCATAAATAACTTTTATTCCTATTTTGTTACATAGCTCTAAAGCTTCTTTATCGATATTTGTTGCTACAATTATTTTTCTTCTTACATTCTTTAGCAAAGGTGTCATTCTTTCAACTTTTTCTTCAAACCATTCAACATCGTCTATACTAACAGAGCTTTTTACTTCAATAACGTCAACATAATCATCACTTACTAAAATATCAAATTCATATATTCTATCTTTTTTACCAAATCTTCCTTCAACATCAATATATTTAAATTTTCTTATCTTCTCTTCATCGATTCCTATCTGCTTCAATTGTTCTCTATAAATGCTAAATATCAATTTCTCCAAATCCAAACCCATTCTTCTTCCTAAGGAACCTACAGCTGATCTTAAGTCGTTTATATATTTTGTATGTTCCTTCAATATTACACTATGTTCTTTTAATATTTTACTAACTTCACTTAATATTAATATAAGTTCATTGGTTGTCTTTCTTAGTTCTTTTAACTCTTGGACTATAACATCAAACTTTTTATCATGTTCTTCAAATCTTTTACTATGCTCTTCAAGTAATTTAATAGTAGTATCGTATCCTAGATAACCTGCTACTGCATATCTGAATTCTTTATCTTTTTCTAATAATTCTAATATTTTTTCCTTTAATTTTGATTTCATTAACTAACCCTAACTAATATTAATTACAAAGAATATTAAAAAGTGATCTCTGCTGCAATTTTCCAAATTTATAGATAACAACTAAAGCAGAATAAAAATTAAAAGTATTCGGCTTTAACCGCAAAAGAGCACAAAATATTGTGTTAATAAACGTTATTAATAAAGCTATAATAAATACAAGAAATTTTTATTTCATCATCCTATTTTATAAAAATTATGTCTCGTACTTATATTTTTAATTAATGAAAATAATTCTGAATTTCTCTTCTAAAATCTAGACAAGTATTTTAAATAACTGAAATAATTTAGAAATATGGAAAGAATAGAAGAAATTGAAAGTTTGATAAAGAATCTTTATGAAAGAATAAAGGATAAGATAGCACAAGACCTAAACGTTTATAGAGTTTTTCAATTTAATGTAAGCGATGCAGGAGATTTTTACATTGAGATAAATTATGGAAAAATTAACTTTGTAAAAGGAGTTCATCAAAATCCTACAGCTATTCTTTCAACAGATTATGATACTTTAATTAAAATACTTAAGAAAGAACTAGATGCAATGACAGCTTTTCTTAGAGGAAAATTAAGAATAAGTAAGGATGTTTTGTCTACAATGCTTTTAAGAAAAATTATTGAATCAGCTTAAAATGAATATTGCGGTTTTTATAAAGGCTTCTTTAAATTTAAATCTAATTAAAGTAGATAGTTCAGGAATTGTAAACCTAGAGGAAACAGCTTTAGCTATAAGCGAATATGATAAGAATGCATTGGAAGAAGGAATAAGAATAAAAGAAAAATTTGGAGGAAAAGTATCTGTCTTTTCAGCTTTAACTTATGGTCCTGTTTCAAAAAGACAAGCTGATTATGAAAGAATAATTAGAGAAACTTTAGCCATGGGTGCAGATGAAGCACATATAATCCTTGATGAGAAATTAGTTGGTGCTTCAAATTTTGAAGTTTCTTTAGCATTGGCTAATTTAGTTAAAAAAGTAGGAGCTTTTGATATTTATATTACAGGAGAAGCTTCAATGGATACTTCTTCTTATCAATTCGCTTCAAGATTATCTTCATTGATTAACGTTCCAGCTGTAACATTTGTTAGAAAAATAGAAATACAAGAAAAGGATGTTTTGCTATATAGAGATTTGGAAGATGAAATACAAATAGTTAAAACCAGTCTTCCTCTAATAGTAAGTGTAACAGGTGAAATAAATCAACCTAGGCTACCTACATTAAAGCAAATTTTACAATCTAAAACAAAACCTATTTTCAAATATAACATAAAAGATTTAGAGTTACCTAAATTTGATTTAAGCAAAGAAATAAGAATATTGCCCGTTTCAAGGAAAAATATATTTGTTGAAGGGAAAAATTTAGATGAAATAAGCGAAAAGTTAATTAAATATTTAATTGATGAAGGTGTTTTAAAAATATGAGTTCAATAATAGTTTTTAGTTCAAAAATAAAATTCATTCAAGAGGCTTTACCTTTAGCTTATTTATTGAAAGAAAAAGAAGAAATCATTGGTGTTTCATGTTATGAAGAAAATTTGGAAGAAATTGCAAATAAAGGATTTGATGTATTTTACTATTCTGAAAAAGAGATTCTTAACGATCAATGGTATGAAGTATTAATAAACATAGTAAATGAAACAAAACCAAAGTATTTGATTGCTCCTTCAAGAAAAGATAATATAGAAATTTTGGCAAGGTTAGCTTCGAATCTTGGAATTCCAATGATTACAGATGTTTCATATTTTGATAAATTAAATGGTTACTTAGTTTTTCATAAACCAGTTTTAGGAGGAAGAGCTACAGCAATATTTAAAGTTAAAAAAGAAACAAACTTAGCATTAACAGTTCCTTTGAAAAAGTTTAAACAGGAAGTTATCAATACAAAAGCTAGAATCTTAAAAATAGAAAATATACCCGAATCGAAATTTAAAGTTATAGGTAGAGAAGAAAAGAAAAGAAGCGCTGCTAGAATTGAGGATGCTGAAATAGTTGTAGGTGTTGGAAGAGGATTTAGAACAAAAGAAGACTTAAAGTTAGCTTTCGATTTAGCTGAAGTATTAAATGCACAAGTAGGATGTACAAGACCAATTGCTGCAGATTACAAATGGCTTCCTGATGATGTATGGATAGGAATAAGTAGCAAATCAATAAGACCTAAGTTATATATTGCGGTAGGAATTTCTGGAGCACCTCAACATGTATCAGGCATAACAGATTCAAAGGTAATAGTGGCTATAAATAAAGATCAGAATGCTCCAATATTCAAATATGCCGATTATTGCATTGTTGCAGATCTATACCAATTCTTACCTATACTAAGAGAAAAGATAGAGAAACTTAAGAAAAGTTAATTAAATATTTATTTTTCAAATTTTCTTAAAGCTTTAATTATATCAAAACTTGAAATTTTTTTATCATATTTAATTATAACAATGTTAGGATCATCAATTTTTATATCACCTAAAGAAGAATCTATTGCCAATATTAAATTAATATCTTTTAATTGTTTTATTTTTTCTAATTTTCTTTTTAAATAATCTTCTGTCCAAAAACCTATTATTTCTAAATATACTTTAATATTATCTTTTATTAACAAAAAATCAGGAATAAAAATAGTTTTACCGCTTATTATAGGTTCAGGTTCTCTTATTAATTTCCATTCTCCTGTTACTGTTACAAATCTTTTAGCAAAACTTTCTTCTAGCTCGCTGTCATATTCTAGTTCTAATTTTTCATATTTTGGAAACAATTCTTCACTTTCTTTACTCATAACAAATTTGTAAGTTTTTGATTTTCCTTTTTTAGCTCTTAATTTACTGCTTATATAAGCAAAAATTTTCCAATAAGAAAAGGGCAAAATTAAAGGAATAATTTTAGCCATTCTTGTACCATATCTTTCGATTTGTTTTATTACAGAGACAGGCCCATCTATGCTAAAAGTAATACCATTAAAGCTTTTCTCAGCTATATATAACAATCCTAGCTTTTTAACATTCCATAATAATCTTTTTATTTCATAACCTGTAGCTTTTACATCTAGGAATAACTTTTTACATCTAAAAAGTAAAGTTTGTAGCAAAGAAAGATTATACAATTTCAGCAATTCTTCCCCGCTTATTTTTTCAAATCCCTTTATTTTCTTTTCTTCCTCATATATTGACTTAAAAATTTCTTCAACCTGTTCTTGATTTAAATTTAGCTTTTTGCTAACTTCAGAAATTACTTTTTTTCTTTCTTCTTCTCTTAAAACAAAGCCTCCAAAAAGCCTATTTGTAGTCTCGAATATTTCTGCTCTAATCCTTATGCTATCTATAGCATTTACATTTTCTTCGAATACCAATCTTCTATCAAGTAAAGTTTTTAATCCACGAAAAAACTTAAAATCGTAGCCATATTCTTCAGCAAATAATTCCAGCTCCTTTACCCTTTCTTCCAAATCTTTTACCCTTTTTCCAATGCTTTCTTCATAAATCTTTACAAGCGAATCTGCTAAAAATAAGTTTTCATCTTTAAGCTCAGCAAATAAAGGCTTTATATATTCATTGTTATATATTTTAATCCTTAGTAATTCACTTGGTAACATTAATCAAAATATTCTTCTCTTATTCTTCTTCTATAAGAAACATTAACTTCGGTTGTACCCTTTGTTATTATTTCATAAAGCTTAGCAGTTTTATTAGCTTTAGGTCTAAGTATTCTTCCAAGTCTTTGCATAAATTCTCTTCTGCTTCCGCTTCCACTTAATATTATGGCAACATTTGCTTCAGGAACGTCTACTCCTTCTTCAAGAACTTTGCTTGTAACTAAAACATTATATATTCCTTTCCTAAATCTTTCCATCGTTAAAATTCTTTCCTTTTCAGGAGTTTTATATGTTATTTCAGGAATAAAGAATTTTGATGAAATTTCCCTTGCCAATTTATTATGCTCCGTAAATATAATTATTCTTTCTCCTTTATGTTCTTGTAAAATTTCTTTAAGAACTTCAATTTTTGCTGAAGCATTTAATGCAATTTTTCTTGCTTCATTCCAAGCTAATAAAGCTTCTCTTGCTTTTTTATCCTTTCCGCTTCTTAATATCATTTGATAAAAATCATCTAAACTTTTAATTTGAATACCATTATCTTCGAAAAACTTTTTAAAAATACTTCTATATTTTTCATATTTTTCCTTTTCTTCATCATTTAAACTAACGTAATATCTAAGTATTTCAAAAGGAGCAAGATACTTTCCTGTCATTTCTGAAATAGATTTCCTATAAACTACTTCTCCTACAAGTTCAGGATACAATTCATGTAAACCATCTTCTCTTTCAGGAGTCGCAGTTAGTCCTAATCTATAAGGAGAAGCTGATAGCAAAGCAATTTGCCTAAATCCTTCGCTAGGTAAGTGATGAACTTCATCAAATATAATAAATAAGAATTTGTTACCTATAAGCTCAGCATTAATATAAGCAGAATCGTAAGTAATGATCGTCACATATCCTATTTCTTTTGAACCTCCACCAAAGAGTCCTATGTTTGTTCTAAAATGCTCCTTTATTCTTGAATACCATTGTTCCATTAATTCCAATGTAGGAACAACGATTAAAGTTGGAACTTTTAAATAAGCCATTATAGCTAAAGCTATATAGGTTTTTCCAGCTCCTGTTGGAATAACAATTATTCCTCTTTTTTCCTTATCCCATGCTTCAATTGCCTCATATTGATAATCCCTTAAAGAAACATGCTTGATTACTTCGAAATTTCCTTGAGGAAGGTCAAAGACTTTAGCATCATATTTAACGTTGTTCTTTTTTAAAAATTCCTCCAGCTCGGAAAACTTTGAAGCATAGCATCTATAGCAATCTATTCTTGGATCATAGTGAACAAAATCAGGAAAATTTAATTTAATATCGCCTTTAATTATGATTGTTCCGCCAGCATATTTTAATTCTAACATTAATTTAAAAAATATAATAAAATAAATATAAAAAATTGTATTAAAATTGAAGAAAAATTTGCAATTTACAATTATTTTCATTTGTTCCTCCTTATTAACTCAAATAGTAAGCCTTAAAATTCTAATGTAAACCGCTTTAAAATAACTAATTTAAAAGGAAAAATAATTAACTTTGCCAAAAACTGCTACTAATCTATTTTAAAAACAAAATTCCTTACAGTTAAATTTAAATATTTGAAAATTGTTTTTTTAGAGGTAAAATAATTATTTTGGTGGCAATGCTAGCATTACTAATATACAACTCGCTGATGTACTACAGTGGAATTGTTTATGCACAATCTAATGCATACCCTGGATATGACCAAAGGTTTGATCTCTTAATTGGAGGAATTCAGATTGAAATAACAGGTGCTACACCTTGGGGAGGACCTGGGTTTAGTAAAGGCTTTTGTTCTTTAGCTTTTCCTGTTACATTTATAGAAGATGGGTATCGTAAAAAAGGTTTCATTACTGCAGGACATTGCATCGATAGTTCATTTGGAGGAGATTACGTAGATCAACCAAGAAAAAGTTCATGGTGGGACTGGAGTAATTATATAGGAAGAGGAATAAGAACTACATGGCCTAAGCATTATTTACGTTCTGATCAGGATTTAGATGCTGCATTAATAAGAATTGAAGGTTCTAGAGATATATCAGCTTTCATATTTGAAAACGGTGATCTTTATTATGGATATGATAAATCCGACTTTAATAAAAAGGTAGGCATTATGAAAATCATACGTCCGTGGCAACTCATGGAAAATATCACAATAGTTTATAAATCAGGAAGAACGACAGGATTAACTTATGGATTAATAGAGAAAATTGATGATAGGGTAAGTTATTGGAGAATTCCTGAAATTCCTGTGACAATTAAACCTGTAATAAGAATATCTAAATGTCCTGAAATTAGAAATGGACAATGCTATTATAATGGCGTTATAGCGGCTCCTGGAGATAGCGGAGGTCCTGTTTATATTCGTGAATTAATCTACTATATAAAAGTAGGTCCTGATGAAATAAGACATTATGGAGGTAAAGTATTAGGTATAGTATCGGGAGTTAGTAGAGATGGTAAATATTTAATGGCATCTTGGGCTACTAAAGTAAAAGAAAGATGGAATGATGTTGAGTATTTAACTTGCGAATTTCAATATTACTATACATGTTTGTGATAAAAATGAATAAAATATTTACTTTTGTTTTGCTTTTAATTATTTCAACAATTTTAATTTATCCTATTAATATAAAAGCAAATTCTAATGATGATATAGTATATGAAGTAGTTAAAAGAAATCCTGATTTGGTAATTACAGGATGCAATGAAACATATGTTTATTGGAAATTTAATTATAGAATATTCAATCCTCCTATTGAAATTAGGGAACCTGGATTTAATGAATCTACTTATATTAATAAGATACCGAGTACATACATTGCGGAGAAGCAATTTATATATTTTAGGTTAGCTGCTAAATATGATCTAAAATATAGTAATTGGTATCATTACAGTCAATATCTCGAAGAATTAAGAAAGGAATTTTATCCTATAAAAGAGAAGCTGTTTGCTGAGAAAGGAGACTTGGGAATAGGAACATTAGGAATTATGGATAACTATATACCTATTGTAGTTGTTGTAACAATGTATAAAATAACAGATGAGAAAGTAAATACTGTACTTGAATATATAAGACCATTTGTTAAGAAATATAATGCATTAGTTTTCTTCATCGAAGATTATATGCCTGCTAGTCTTTATGAAAAACAAGATAAAGTTCTAGAAAAATTTTACCTTAATGGATTTAAAGAATATTTAGAACTGGCAAAAGAATATTATGGTACCACAATAGAGGTAAAAAGTTTCAGATATTCCCCTGGTATAGCTGAATTTTATATTCCTGAAAATGCTACTTTTAACGAAGAATTTGCAAGAAAAGCTGTTTCTATTTTAAGAAAATATACTGGATGTGAAGTTCCTTTGGTAGTAGAATTCAGAGAATATACTCCTATCGAATTTGGAACATTAGAGCTTCCTTCTTTTCAAAATAAGTTGTACGATGCTATAATGATATCTTTATTTTTAACAATCTTAATAACATCTGTAGTATTAATCATAAGAGATAAACATAAAAAGAAATAATTTTTTATTTACTTTTTATACGCAGAATAATTCACTACGAAATTTGAAGAACTAAATAAATTGAAAGCTTTGTCGTAAGCCTGCGTATTTTTATATAATATTTTGAACATAAAAATTCCTTACAGTTAAATTTAAATATTTGAAAATTTTTTTTGTGAGAGGCAAAATAATTGTTTTGGTGGCAATGCTAGCATTACTAATATACAACAGCGGAATTATTTATGCCCAATCTAAAGCATATCCTGGATATGATGAAAGATACGACCCGTTAATTGGAGGAATTCAGATAGAAGTACAGCCTGTGCAGTACGGTGGGCGACCGCCATGGAAACCTTATAATTTTCCTGATACTGCAACTCCTGATTCTACTCTAATGTCTTATTATCCTCCTAGTATTTGTTCCTTAGCTTTTCCTGTCAAATTCCAAGGTGATGGAGGAAGGACAGCAAACGGCTTTATTACTGCAGGACACTGTGAAACTAAGGGACCTGGAATAATAAATGATGTATACCAGCCTTATAAAGTTTACACCCCTCATGTAACTTATAACTATATAGGACAGATAATAAGAAGTATCTTTCACAATGGGGCAGACTTAGACGCTGCTCTAATTGGAATTGAAGGTAGGGGAGGATATCCTCCAAGGAAGGTAGCTGCTTTTATATTTGAAAATGCCAAGCCCCATCTTTATTACATTGGTGACAAACCTGATATTAACAAACAAGTAGGAATTATTGCATATATTAAGCCAACAAAAAATATGGAAGAGAAGACTGTAGTTTATAAATCGGGAAGAACGACAGGATTGACTTATGGGTTAATAAAGAAAATTGATGCGAGATATGGTAAAGGTGACTTCTATCTTAATAATCTCATTGAAATACATAAATGTGCTCCCGGAAAATGTTATGATGATCCTTTCTTAGATAAAGGAGATAGCGGTGGTCCTGTATATATTCGGATACCAATTTACTCTACATGGGAAGGTCCTGTTCAATATGGAGCTCAAGTGTTAGGTATAGTTTCTATGGGTAATCCAGAAAATACTGTTTTATATGCAGCTTGGGCAGTAAAAGTAAAAGAATATTGGCCGGATATAGAATTTTTAACTTGTGGACCATCTGATTCCTACGCATGTTGGTGATAAAAATGAATAAGCTAATAGCCATAATTTTGTTCTTGATGATAACAATAACTTTAATAAATCCAATTAATGTAAAGGCTTCGGATTCAGATGATATAGTATACGAAGTAGTCAAAAACAGAAATCCTGATTTAATAATTACAGGATGCAATGAAACGTATGTTTATTGGGAATTTAATTATAGAATATTTAATCCTCCTGTAGCAATTAGAGGCCCTGGATTAAATGAATCTATATATATAGATAAAATACCTGGAGATTATGATTCGGAAAAAGGTTTTATATACCACATGTTAACAGCAAAATATAATTTACATCATAGTAATTGGTATTATTATCTTAATTTTATTGATTCAATTAGAGAAGAATTAGAGCTTTTACAAGATAAAATATTTAAAGAAAAAGGAGAATTAGGAATTAACTGGATAGGAGTTTGGAATACAGTGTCTCCAGCAATAATTGTTACAATGTATAAAATAACAGACGAGAAAGTCAACATCGTTCTTGAATACTTAAAACCGTATGCTAAGAAATACAATGCAGTAGTTTTCTTCATTGAAGATTACTTTCCAGCTAGTATTTATAAGAAACAGGATGAAGTTTTATATAAAGCTTACCGTGAGATAGATAAGTGGTATATAGAATTACTAAAAGAGTATTATGGAGTTACAATGGAAATTGAAGGTTTTAAATTTGCTCCTGGCATAGCTGAATTGCCTATTCCTAAAAATGCTACCTTTAATGAAGAATTCGTTAGAAAAGTCGTTTCTACTCTAAGAGAATACACTGGATGCGAGGTTCCTTTAGTAGTAGATTTTGAATACTACACTGGACTTAGATTTCTTGCCTATACGCCACCTTACATTCATGAACCATCAGGTATATCTTTGAAAACTTTCTCGTTAGGCGAATTGTTAATTCTATTCGTAATAATTCCAATAACAATATTTGCTTCTTTAGCAATACTTTCAAGAAAGAAGGATAAAAAGAAATAAATTTTTTATTTTATTTTTCATATTAAAATCTCATAAAATTTTAAGGGCTACTTATTTAACAATAATAAATAACATTATAAATTTTAAAGTCTATAATATATTATGGCACAAACTATAGAAAATCTTAATTTATATCTATCGAAACCATGGTTAAAATTTTACGCGGATTATACTCCTAAGGAAGATATAGAAATTCCAAATAAGCCTTTATTTTCTATTCTTGATGAATCGGCAGAGAAATATCCTAATAGAACAGCTATAATATTTTTAGGTAAAGAAATTTCCTATAAGAAATTAAAGGAAGATGTTGATAGATTTGCAAACGCTTTGCAAAGTTTGGGAGTAAAAAAAGGCGATGTTGTTTCTTTGTTATTACCAAATACTCCACATTTTGTGATCTCTTATTATGCTATATTAAAAATAGGTGCAATAGTTAGCCCGATAAGTCCATTGTATAAGCCTCCTGAAATAGAACATCAGTTAAAGGATTCAGGTGCAGAAACAATAATAATTTTAGATTTGCTTTATAAAAATTTTGAAGAAATAAAGGATAAAACAAAAGTTAAAAGAGTAATAGTAGCAGATATAAGAGATTATCTAAGCGATATAAAGAAATTGCTTTATCCTTTAAAAATGAAGCCTCCTAAAATAGAATTTAAAGAAGGAATTTATAAGTTTATAGAATTGTTAAAATATTCTCCTGATCATAAAAAGGTTGAAATAAATCCGAAAGAAGATCCTGCAGCTTACATGTATACAGGAGGAACTACAGGGTTGCCTAAGGCAGCTAAATTGTCTCATTATAACATTCTTTCAAATTTATACCAAATTGATACATGGATCAAAAAACAGGAAGAACCGCATAGAATTCTTGCAATACTTCCATTTTTCCATATTTATGGCCAAACCGTTTGCTTAAATTTTGGAATTTACAGAGGATCAACTTTAATCTTGATGCCAAGACCTGACATTAAAGCACTATTTGAAAATGTTAGTAAATATAAAGTAGATGTTTTACCAGGTGTTCCTACATTATATATTCAAATTATAAATTCTCCTTTAGTTAAAAAGTATGATATAAGAAGCATAAGATACTGTATTAGCGGAGCAGCAGCTTTACCTGTAGAAGTTCTTAAAAAGTTTGAAAGCTTAACAGGGGGAAAGCTTAGAGAAGGATACGGTTTAACTGAAGCAAGTCCTGTTACTCACTGCAATCCTTTAGAAGGAATATATAAAGAAGGAAGCATAGGTATTCCAGTACCTAATACCTTAGCAGCTATTGCCCATCCTGAAGAAAATATATTTCTTGGTATAGATGAAATAGGTGAGCTTGTAGTTTCAGGACCACAAGTAATGATGGGTTATCATAATAGACCTGAAGAAAATGAAAAAATATTCTTTGAATACAATGGAATAAGATGGCTAAGAACAGGAGATATGGCTAAAATGGATAAAGATGGATATTTTTACATTGTTGATAGAAAAAAGGAAATTATTAAGTATAAAGGTTATTCAGTATATCCAAGGGAAATAGAAGAATTATTATATGCCCATGAAGCAATAAAAGAAGCAGCAGTATTAGGAATACCTGATCCTGAAGTTGGAGAAAAAATTAAAGCATATATAGTTTTAAAGGATGAATACAAAGGAAAAGTAAAGGAAGAAGATATAATTAACTATCTTAAGGATAAACTTGCTCCTTACAAATTACCAAAGATCGTTGAGTTTAAAGATAATTTGCCAAAATCATTGGTGGGCAAAATATTAAAAAGAGTTTTGCTTGAAGAAGAATTAAAGAAGAAAACTTAAATTTTTGAAATTTTAAATTTATTTTGATGATGAAACCCACGATTTCGGAAAAATGAAGAACGGCAAGGGCGGTCTGATTATTTATTTTTATATTCCTTAAAAATTAAATATAAAAGATAAATAGATTTACAGTTTTCTTCAATATACTGTATTAATTTTTCATCTAAATATTTTATATAATTTTTCCAATTTAATACTTTTAATTGCGAAATTTTTTGTGAAGCTTTAGTTATTTCCATTGATATATCAAAAATAGAAACTTTTCTTTCTATATTTGCTATTTTTTCTATTTCTTCTAAAGGTGCAATTTCTAAATTTAATAACTCTTTTGCATCTTCTTTTACTTCAATAATTTTATTTTCCTCTTTTAAAGATTTAATAAAATATAAAATAGATTTTATGTTTAAATCCTTTAATAATTTTTCAGTTGAAACGAAATCATACAAAAGAAAATCAAATTTTTCATCAATTATTTGGCTTAAATATTTGACTACTTCGCTTACATCTTCAATTAATCCATATTCCCAATGAAGTTTAAAGGTTCTAACATTTTCACCATCATATATTCCAAAAAGAATGATTCCTTTATCTTCATTTAAAGGTAAAAATAAAGATTCAAAGGAAGCTATTTTTAAAGCTCTTGAAGGCTTAGGTATAGCTATTTCCTTTCCTTTAAATTTTGTTATAATTTTTTCAGAAAGAAGCATGTAATCTAGCACTTTCAATGCATATCTTTTAGCTAAATCCCAATTTAAGTTATAGCTTAAAAAATCTGCATAGGAATATTCATCCAAAGCTTCAAATAAAATTTCATCTAAGCTATCTGGAATGTATTCGTTAACGATCTTTTTTAAATTTAATGGATCTAAACTTACTATTAATCCAGCACTATCTGGTTCATGCAAGGAGAAAAACTTCTTTTCGCCATATTTACCTACATCATATAATATCGTTTCAAAAGGTATTTGCAATTTCCTTCTAAGAACCAACATTAAATATGCTAAGCCTATTCTTATAAGTGTAGTATCTTCTGAAGGATCTAGTTCGTATGTAGCTCCATAAGTATAATCTGAATATTTACCATAAGTAGCTGTAGGTACTTCGATAACTTTATGATCAAAATAGACTATTGTTTTGCTATCTATGACTTTTATTTTAGGTTTAAAGCTTTTAATTCTCCAATAAACACGATTAGGAACCTTAAGATATTTACCGAATCCTTTTCTTGGAGGATCAACAACACACAAAACTTCTGAAGATAATTTTCCTGTTATAAAATCAAGATAGAGATTTGGCTCCTCATTCCATCTAAACTTTGTTTCTTCATATTCTTCTAAAACAGGAGCAAGTTCTTCTCTTTTTAACAAATTTAAAAAAGAAATTCTTTCTTCTTCTACAGCTGTAACAACCCTTCCTCTTGTGCCTCCTATTTTATGCGAAACTACTATTCCTTCAGAAGAATAATCAAAGCATCCAGGCTGGAATTTCTCTACAAGATCTGCATGGGATATCTCTTCTAAATAATATTTGTTTCCGTTCTCATCTAACATTATTCTGTTTATTCCATATGGAGGAGCAAATTCGTAGAAGTTGAGCTTTCTATAAACTTCCTTGCCTCTTTCAGTTAATTCTCCTTTGCTTACCAATCCCAATTTTAACGATAATTCCCTTTCTTCTTCTTTTAATTGATCTCTAAGAAATGGAGAAACAAATTTGGTAATTGCTTCGAATAATATTCTATATTGATTGTTTACATTAATTATTATTTTTTCTATTGGTAAGCTTAACCAAGAATCCAACGCTTCTTTACCCCTTGAGAGTAAATGTCTATCCCATCTACCTGAAGGAATAATTATGGATTCAGAAAAAGGAATTTCTTCTCTTCTTCCCTTTCTTCCTTCCTTTTGATAAAACTCTCTTAAGCTTTCAGGCAAACCTATATGTACTATTCTTGCTATTGTTCCAATATCTATTCCTTGCGATAAAGTTCTTGGTGATACCAATACTTTTATTCTTCCTTTTCTAGCTCCTTCTTCTATGGCAATTCTTAATTCCTTTGAAATCAAATGATGATGCGAAGCAACTCTTGTTTGAAGATCTTTAGGTAAACTATGAGCTAATCTTTTAGCTACTTCTTCAGCTTTATTTATTCCTTTTGTAAAAACTAAAGTAACATAATCATCATCTATATATTCCATCAAAATTTCATTTATATCAAAATCTATTCTTATATCAATATCATTAGCCCTTGCTACTTCAATAACTTTGAAATAATTGTTTTTGAATTTATCATAGTCATTTAAAGCTTCAATTACATCCTTTCCAGCATTCTTTATTATTTTATCTTTGTTTTTTCTTAACTTTTCCCATATGCTTTTCAAATCTTTGCCTAAAATTACATATGTTCTATTTTCAACTTTGAAAGGTTTTCCTGTAATTATTGCTGTTTCCCTTTTGTTCAATTCAGTATAAAATTTTGCCAGATCTTCAGGATTCTCTATCATAGCAGTTAAAGTAGCTATTTGGAAATTCCTTTCATTAAATGCTTTAATTAAATCCAATAAACCAAGAATAAGAGCAATTTCCCTTGGAGAATAAAAATCAATTTCATCTATTACTATAAGATCTGCATATTTTATTAAGTTATGTAGCAATGATTTTCCCTTTTTAGCTATGTTTTTTACTTCAAACATTAAAAAAGCAGGATTTGTTACTAATATATCTTGACTTGAAAGAATCTCAATAAGTCTAGCCCGATTGTATTCTTTTAAAAATTCACTTTTCCTAAGAGAATCTATTGCTAAACATTTTAAATTAAGCTTTTCAGAATAAGCTTCGATTCTTTTAATCTGATCATTAGCTAAAGCTAAAGTAGGATATATTACCAAAGTTTTAACTCTTTTACTTAAGGCATAAATTAACCAAGCTTCAGTTTTTCCAGAACCTGTTCCAGATTTTAAAATTAAGTTTTTACCTTTTAATAGCTCATTATATGCTTCATATTGATGCTTATACAAATAACTTTTGCCTATTTCTAAATCTTTTAATTCTGGAACTATATCACAGAATCTTAATTTAACAGTTTCAGGTTTTATTCCTTCTTCTTTGAAATAATAATAGTCATAACCTTTTTCATTTAAAATAGTTGCAGTATCTTTCACAATATTTATTTAAAGTTCAGGATATAAGAGAATTAAGTTTTTGCATGTTTAAAATCATAAGGTTTATATAGTAGTTAAATTTAAATATTTGAAAATTGGTTTTTTTATGAGAGGCAAAACAATTGTTAAAGAAAACAAAAAAGGAAACAGCATAACTTCTTACAAAATATTAAAAAGAATATCATCTATATTTATAATCTCAATAGTAATTGCAACATTATTCATAATTTCATCGTTTAACGTTGCACAAGCATTTTCAAACGAAGTAGTTATAGGTGTATATGGAAACAATGATAGGATTCAAGCCACATTATTAGGAGTTATTGAAGGTTTAATAAGTAGCGGAACTTCCTACACGGTAATCTACTTAACCGAACTAACATGGCAAAATACCTTAAATCTCGATATACTAATAATTGACGCTGATTCTGTAAGCTTTAATGAGGAAACCTATATTGCAATAAGAAGCGTAGAATCTCATGGAGTTTTATTCCTTTTGGGAAACGCAAGCAAATTTTTAATTCAACAAACATATCCTTACGTTGAAGAAAAAGTAAGCACTATGTTTCTAACAAATTCTTCAGGAAAATATGAAGTTGTTAATTCGACAGATGAGGTTTTGATCAATAGTTATGAATTAACACCGTACTATTCATTAGCAATTAAATCTGAGAAATTATATACACTTGAAGCTCGAATATTTTCAGAAGACTCAATATTATTTACAGAGAAAGTTAGTGAAATTGTGAGAAATGAATTGTTTCAATCAATTTTCTTAGATGCAATTCCTTCCTCTGTAAATGATCCATTATGCGGAGGAAGCGATTGGCAACGAAGAGCTTGGTATGTTTATGTTGTAATAGTTTATGATAATTTATTTTACAAGAAAGTTGTAGCTGAATTAAAAGGAGATTGGATTGTATGTAAGTTAACAAAATCCTCAGATAATTTTAATTGGTTTGTAATACACTATATGCTTATGCATAATATATATAGAGATGGGTATTCCTGCAACACTTGGAAATGTGGATGGTTTGTAGAGAACAGAGAGATTTGCTCAAATTTCAATCAATTTAATCAAAGATTACATGATGCCGATCCTGTAACAACAATAGGCGGAATTGAAGTATCGGTTACTTTAGGCATATCCGCAGGAACGGATGGAATATCAGGAGGGGCATCTGCAACGTGGACTTATCCAAAGCCTGATGTGGAGATCTACGCTTACGTGTATCCAGCAAGTAATATTGCTAATTGGATTGAAAAACTAAGGGGACCTGATTATACATGGTGGCCCTTTATTATTATAGAACCAGCGCCTGTAGCAAGAAGCTATTATAGATCCGAACCAGGAGTACTCGAGTATTCTCCTAAAACTAATGCTTATTTTGTAATTTCCGATGCTACAGATAAAGTAACACTTAGATACGATGAACTACTATCTGTTGGAGGGATTTTAATAATTACCAAATATCGTTTTATTGTGAAATTTGGATGGCCTTCCATTATAGCGCCTGCAACTAGTCAAGGAGGGGCACCCCAAGTTCAAATAGAATATGTTACTCTTACTGGTAATAATGCTGATAACAATATAAGGGAATTCTATATATTATCTCCATTTCAAATATTGACTATTATCGGTATTACTGTAGGAAGTGTCATAGGAGCTTTCTATTTATTTTCACATGTAAGAAAATTTAAAAAATAATTAAAATTTTTTATAATATTTTTTATTAAAATTAATTTAAAAATAAACAAAATTTTAATAATTTTTTATTATCTATTAATAAATCTTTGTACCTTGATAGCAAATTTTATAGAAGCATGTGAGATTAGGATACTTAATTCTTTGGAATAAAAATCATAAAGTTTATATATAGTTAAATTTAAATATTTGAAAATTTGTTTTTTTATGAGAGGCAAAATAATTGTTTTGGTAGCAATGCTAGTATTTCTAATATACGGAAGCAGTATAGTTTATGTCGAAGCCCAATATCCTGGATATGATAAAAAGTATAGGCCTTTAATAGGAGGAATACAAATTGAGATAACAAAAGCAGAATGGTATGGTCCAGGTTGGTGGAGTCAGCGTTGTTCATTAGGTTTTCCTGTTAGTTTTACAGAAAATAATGTTATAAAGTATGGTTACATTACAGCGGGTCACTGCATAAGAACAGCTAATGGAGGAGATTATGTAGATCAGCCAACAAAAGGTCCTTGGTGGGATTGGAGTAATTTTATAGGAAGAGGAATTAGATCTTCTTGGCCTTATGGAGGAGGCAAATCAGATTTGGATGCTGCATTGATAAGACTTGAAAATACAGGTTACGAAGCTTTTATATTTGAAAACGGTACTCATTATCGGCTGGGTGATCATCCAGATCGTAACAATAGGGTAGGAATTACAGGATAACTTACGCCGACAAGCAATATGATAGGAACAATAGTTTATAAATCAGGAAGTACAACGGGATTAACTTATGGGCAAATATTACGTATTGATTATAATTGGACACCTAGGTCTACTAATATAGCAATTTATCCAACAATATTAATAAGCAGGTGTCCTAACAATCAATGTTTCTATAATGATTATCTCTCTGATTATGGAGATAGTGGTGGTGTCTGGTATATTCGGTATGTAATTTTTGTTATACATTTTAACCCTGGTATTTGGATATTTGACTATGGAGCTAAAGTTATTGGAATACATAATGGTAGGCCTCATTATGATCAGGAACACATTGAAGCAGTGGCATCTTGGGCTGTAAAAGTAAGAGAGAAATGGTCTGATATATCTTTTGTAACATGCGGACCAGATTATTCTTCATCTTGCATGTGAGAAAAATGATGAAACCAATTGCTTTTCTTTTGTTTTTAATTATATCAATAACTTTAATAAATCCAATTAATATAAAGGCTTCTTACTCAAGTGATATAGTATATGAAGTTGTTAAGAAACATCCTGATTTGGTAATTACAGGATGCAATGAAACTTATGTTTACTGGCAATTCAATTATAGAAAATTCGATCCCCCTGTAGCAGTTAGAGTTCCTGGATATAATGAATCTACATTTGTAGATAAAATACCTGGAGATTTTGATTCAGAAAGAATTTTTATAATAAATATGTTACCAGCAAAACATGATTTAAAAGGCAGTAATTGGTATTATTATCTTAATTTTATTGATTCAATTAGAGAAGAAGTCAAACTTTTACAAGATAAAATATTTAAAGAAAAAGGAGAACTGGGAATTAACTGGATAGGTGTTTGGAATACCATTCCTCCATCTATTGTTGTTACAATGTATAAAATAACTGATAAAAAAGTTAACATCGTTCTTGAATATTTGAAACCATATGCTAAGAAATACAATGCAGTAGTTTTCTTTATTGAAGATTATTTTCCAGCTAGTATTTATGAGAAACAAGGTAAAGCTTTAAGCAGGTTTTATGGCAAAACATTACCTAATGGCACACCTACATGGGGAGATGGATTCATGGAATATTTAAATTTAGTAGAAGAATATTATAACTTTAAAATAAATATACAAGGCTGGGGATTTTCTCCTGGTATAGCTGATCTACCTATACCACCTAATGCTACTTTTAATAAAGAATTTGTTGAAAAAGCTGTTTCTATTTTAAGAAAATATGCAGGGTGCGAAGTTCCTTTAGTAGCTAATTTCCTAGATTATAGACAACGTTCCTTTGTTCCGGCAGGGCCATCACAAGCAGATGATATGTTACGTAATCCTAAACCAGCCTATCTATCTCTTCCATATTTAATATTATTATTCGTAGTAATTCCAACAGCAATATTGTTACCTATAATCTTAATTTTAAGAAAAGTAAATAATAAGAGAAAAAGATAATTTTTAATTAATTTTAATTTTTTTACTTTATTTAAAATTTTTATTTTAAAATTTATTTAAAAAAATGTTCTTTAAATGAACAGCACTTCAAAAGGTTAAAAACAAATTTCAACAAAATAAAACTAAATTCACCTTCTTAACAGAAAGATAAGCTTTAAAAATAAATTTTTATTTACCACTCTTTTTTTATTTTTATGAAAATCTTTATAGTCAGCCACACACATTGGGATCTTGAATGGTATTTGAGCTTCGAAGAATATAGACATAAGCTTTTAATAATGATGGAAAAGTTAATAGAAACTTTGAAAAATGAAAATTATAAAGCCTTTCATTTAGATGCACAGACTGCTCTTTTAAATTCATTCTTTGAATTAAGGAAAAATAAAGAAATTAAAAAACTAATAAAAAAAGGAAAGTTGATTATAGGACCATTTTATGTTCAGCCCGATGAATTGCTTGCAAGCGGAGAAGGTTTAATAAGGAATCTTTTAATAGGAATTGAAGAAAGCAAGAAATTTGGAAAATACATGAAAGTAGGCTATTTAGTAGATACTTTTGGTCACATTCCTGCTTTACCTAGAATTTTGAGAGGATTTGGAATAAAGTATTTCATATTTGCAAGAGGCTTAGGAGATGAAGCAGATTCTTCTTTGGAATTTATATGGGAGTCTCCAGATTCAAGTCAAGTTATATGCTATTATTTACCCCTTGGTTATTGCAACTTGCATGGCTTAGGCTACGAGCAAAGTCCTTATACATTTTACAATTTCGAAATAGAAAACATATGGAAAACAAGAATAATGAATATATATTATGAGGAGCCAAATGTTAACTTCGAGAAAGCCTATGAAAGAGCAAAAAGTGTTATTGAGAAATTGAAAAAATTTACAAAAAATGATTTTCTGCTTTTGATGAACGGATGCGATCATTTAATAGCCCAGTCAAAGTTACCTGAAGTTATTGATTATTTCAATAAAAAAAAAGAATATGAGTTTATCCATTGTAAATTAGAAGATTTCTTCAAATATCTTGAGAAAAATTCCAAAAGTTTTAATAAACTCAAAGGAGAATTGAGAGGAAGCAAATATATTCCAATATTAAGCGGAGTCTATTCAAATAGAGTTTATTTAAAACAATTAAATTTCAAAGCTTTAACTTTAATGTATATTTTGGAAAGTTTATCATCAATATATTATTTATTTAAAAAAGAAAAAATTAACGAAATTAAATATTTATGGAAATTATTAATTTTAAATCATTTTCATGATAGCATTTATGGCTCAGGTGTAGATGCTGTTCATAAGGAAAATGAAGTAAGATTCTTAAAGGTAATAGAATTGGCTACGTCTTTAATTTACGATTTAATGTACAAAATAATTCAAGAAAGTAAGTTAGAAGAAAAGAATTCAATAATTGTTTTTAATCCATTGCCATTCAAAAGAAAAGCCTTTGTTGAAGTCTGGCTAAACAATTTTGATGTCAATGATGTATTACTTTTCAAAAATAAAAGAATTGTTCCTGTAATATTAGAAAAAGAAGGAGATAAAACTAAGGTTGGATTTTTTGCAGAATTTTCTCCTTTATCCTTTGAAAATATTTATATTTTAAAATCTAAGAAAAGACAAAAAAGTAGTAATATAAAAATAGGAAATGACTTTATTGAAAATTATTATTACATAATAAAATATCAAAATAATGTTATAAACATAATAGATAAAATTAACAATTTAAATTATAAAATAAGTTTAATAGATGAAATAGATTTAGGAGATGAATATAACTATGAAATAAAAGGAATAGCTTTTGATAGCAGTAACGTCGCATCTTATATTGCAACAATAGCAAACAATTTCTACGCTGAATTAATTCAAAGAATAAATCTGGAATTAAAGGAAGAAAATGAGAATCCTAGAAGTGAAATAATAAAGAATCCCTGTGAAATAAGATATAGAATATATGAAGATTCCAACAGAATAGAAATTAGAATAAATCTTGCAAATAGATCAAAGGATCATAGATTAAGATTGAAAATCGAAACCTCTTTTGAAATTGAAAAAGAAAATGCTGAAACACCTTTTTATGTTATAGAAAGAAAGAGTTTCAATAAGATTAAAAGAGAAGATTGGATAGAAGATCCTGAACCAACAAAACCCTTCTTTTCCTTTGTAGATTTCATAGGAAAAAATGAAGGAATATTTGTTATAACAAAAGGTTTACATGAATATGAAGTAGATGAAAACAGAAAAGCCGTTTATATTACTTTGTTAAGAGCTGTAAGATATCTATCAAGGGAAAGGCTTTCCATTAGAAGATGCGCAGCAGGACCAATAATTGAACTTAAAGATTCTCAATGCTTAAGAGATTTTGTTTTCGAAATAGCTTTAATTTCCCATAAAGATGATTGGTTAACGAATAATTTGCACAATGAAGCTTTAAACTATATTTATCCCATAATAGCTTTAGAATCAAAGTATTCAATAAAGGAATTTTCATTGTTTGAATTAAAGAATCCTAAAATAATTTTATCTTCAATGAAAGTTAGCGAAAATGGTGAAGGAATAATTTTAAGATTCTGCAATTATTCAAATAATAAAGAAAAGTTAAATTTAAAATTAAGTGAAATATTTAACAAATATAAAATATATAAAAGTGAATTAAATGAGAAAATTATTAAAGAAATAAAAAATTTAAAAAGAATCTTTATAAAAAATAATGATCTATTAACTTTATTTATTAAGTAGCTACTTTATGTTTATGTGACTAATATTATTTTCATCTTTATAAACTTCAATATAAGTATCAAAGATTGGATTTTCTTTAATATCTTCAATATGTGAAATGATTATTATTTTTTCATAATCTTCTTTTATATGAGAAAATAAATTTAATACCGCCTTCCTGAATTCATAGCTCAAAGGACCAAATCCTTCATCAACAATTAGGAATTTCGGTACGGCTCCTAATCTATGTAGAGCCATTACCTTAGCTAAAGCAAGTCTTAAACAAAAACCTAAGATTGTTTTCTCTCCTCCAGAATATGTAGCAAGCTCCCTTGAATATAGATCGTCTCTTACTATAATTTCTATCTTTCCTTCGGAATGCCTAATTTCCACAGTTTTGCCAGGAAGAACTTTAGATAAATTATCATTCATGAAAGCTTCAATATCCTTTAAATAGCTATTTAAAAGTACCAAGGGAAAACCTCTCTCATTAAAAACGTCATTACATAAAATTTCATAAATTTGTTTTGTTTTTTTGTTTTCGTTAATTTTCTCTTCAATTTCTTTTATTTTGATTTTCTTTTCTTCAATATCTTTTAGATTTTTTTCTATTGAATCAATAAATCCTTCATATTGACCTATTTTCTGTGAGTATTCATTTATACTGCGATCTATTTCTTCTATTATTTTCCTTTGCTTTTCCAGCTCATTTTGAAGATAATTAAATTCATCTAAATTAGGAACTTCCTTAAGCTTTATTTCCAATTCTTTTAACTGATTTTCAATTTCAGTAGCTTCTTTAATAAAATTATTTAAATTTTTTTCATAATTTTCAATTGTTGTAATTTTTTGAATCTTTTCTTCTTTTAATTTTTCTAATTTTCTTTTTTCATTTTCAATATTAATATTTTTATAATTATTTAAAATCTTGCTTAATTCATTTATTTGATTATCTAAATTTATTAATTCTTCTTTTTTTGAATTAAATTCTGTATAAATATCATTTTTCTTAGAAATTATATTTTTTAAATGTTCTTCTAAAGCTAATTCTTTTTCGATCTCATTCAATTCTTCGTTTAAACTATTTCTTTCTTTATCTAAGTTACTAATTTCTTCGCTGAGATATTTTATTTCCTTTTCTAAATTATTAATTTCATTAATGTAATGTTCTTCTAATTCAAGGATTTTCTCCTCACTTAATTTAGTCTTGCACACAGGACATATTCCTTCTTTTGAAGTTTTAAGAACATTTAAGTATTCACGTAATTGTTGCAACAATGCTTCTTTTGAAGCCTTTTCTTTAACCTTATCTTCATATTTTAAATTTAAATCTAAGTATTTAACTTCCAGTTCAGAATACTTTTCCTTTATTTTCTCTAAATCTATATATTTTTTCTCAGCCTCTTCTATCTCCTTAATTTCTTCTTCTAATCTTTTTAAATCTTTTAATAAATTATTTCTTTCATTTTGCTTTAAATTATATTGATATTGATAATTTATTATTTCATTAAATTTATTTATTTTATTTTCTATTTCTTCTTTTTCTTTTATAAGATTTTCTTTATTTTTTATTTCATTTTCAATTTTATTGATTTCTTCGTTTATTTTATTTAAGCGATTTATTAATTCATCATATTTTTCTTTATATTTTTTATATTCTATAATTTTTTCTTTTAATTCATTAATTTTGCTTTGAATTTGATTAAATTTTTCACTTTCTTTAATTCTTCTATTTTCTAGAACTTTTTTACTTTCTTCTGCATATTTCTTTTCCTCTAAATATTTTGTTAATTCTTTCCTATATTCATCTTCTTTTGATATAACCGTTTTAAATGTTTCTATTTGGCTTTGCAACATAACGATTTCCTTTTCTATTTTATCTCTTTTTTCTTTAGCTTTTTCGAGATATTTGGAAAAATCTAAGTTAAAAGCTTTTAATAAAATTTCCCTTCTTTCACTAGGAGATGCTTCAAGCAAATTAATAACATCTCCTTGTCTTATAACTATAGAACTAAGAAAAGTTTTATAATCCAAATTTAGTTTCTCTTTAATAAATTCATCGATATATTTAACAGAAGCAGAAATCTTTATCCAAGAATTGTTTTTAAATTCTTCTAAAATGGCTACAGAAGGTTTATCCTTATAAACTTCCCTTGTTATTTTAAATTTCTTATCATGAATTGTGAATATTAATTCAGCTTTAGATTTGTTGGAATTTGCAGGAATAACATATTTTAGGCTCTCAATTTTTTCTACACCATATGCTCTTGCAAACAAGCAAAAGGTTATTGCATCAACAATCAATGTAGTTTTTCCAGAACCTGTTGAGCCATACATATTTATCATGTTTCCTAGTTTATCAAAATCCAATTCTGCTTTCTTATAAGATGCAAAATTTTCCAGAATGATTTTATTAATCTTCATATTCTTTCATTATTTTTATAGCTTCTTCTTTAACTCTTTTGATCAATTCTTGATCCTTGTATTTTTTATTTAAATATTCAGTAAGCAATTCTTCAATATCTGATTTCTTTGATAAATTAACAATGCTTTCTTTTTCTTTTCTTCTTAAAAATTCAATTTTATAAGCCAAGACCTTTCTTTTTTCTTTTAAATACTTATCCAAAACATTAATGGAAGGTTTCCTTTGATTTTCACCAAGCATTAACATTATTCTTAAAATAGATTCCTTTTCTATATTTTCCTTTTCAAGAAATTTTATTATATCTTGTTCAGGATTTAAACTATTATAAACTTCTATATAGCCTTTAGAAGGTATAGTTTTCATAGGTCTCATAGGAAGTTTTATCCTTTCATAGTAAATCTTATCCTTTAAATTTATGAATAAAAAACTTTTTTCTTCATTTTCTTCACTAAAATCCATTCTTTCAATAGAACCTGAATAAAATATTTTCTCACCTATTTCTTGAGGAGTATGCAAATGACCTAGGCATACTAAGTCTATTTCTTTTCTTTCAAGTATTCTTCTAGGAATTGGAACTTCTCTAATAACAATTGGTTCTACGCTTCTTTCTGAACCTATTTTTCCTCCTTCAACATAAAAATGTCCAACAACTACTAAATGATCATAATTATTACCTTGATTGATCAATTCATTTAATTTATCCTCAAATTTTGAAATAAATTCGCTGGGATAAAGATGATGAAATAAAGGATAAGGTAAACCTATGAATTTAACTTTTTCATTGCTTCTTTTTCCTTCTATGATTTCATACTTTGCATCTTCAAATATATGAAGATTTTTAATATTCAAGTTTCTAAAACTTCTTAAAACATTCAATCTCTCATAAATTTTTGCTACATCATGATTTCCCAAAGTTATTATTACATCTATTTCATTATTAATTATTTCTCCTAAAATTTTAGAGAAATCGTTTAAGGTTCTAAGCGAAGGACGTGGATGATGAAAAACATCCCCTGCTATTATTAAGAAATCAGCTTCATTATTTATAGTAAAGTTTTTTATTTCTTCAAAATTCCTTAATAAATCATTTAAACGAACCTCGTTTATTAATTGTGAAGATTCTAATTCGCCAAATCCAATTCCTAAATGAAAATCTGCAGTATGAACTATTTTGACCATAACTCTTAATTATATTTTTTATTTAATTTTTTAAATAATACTGATTCAATAAAAAATGTGAGCGAATATCCTATTCTTCTACAATTTACTGCATTATTTACACTAGCTTTTATTCTCGTTTTAATTTTCAAATTATTAAAACTTTCTTCTATACTTGCCTTTATTATTACAGGAATAATTTTAGGCCCTCTCTTTAATATCGTAGATCCAAAAAACGATATTATTTTGTTCATGAGAGAAATAGGGATGCTTTTGATAGCATTTGAAATAGGTCTTACAGTTAAATTAAGCTTCCTGAGAAAAGAATATCCTTTAGCTGGTCTTGTTTTTATTTTTGAAATAATAATAGTTTTTACTATAGCATTCGTTGCAGGAATACTGTTAAACTTAATGACTTACGATATTATTATTATAGCACTTATAGCAGTAAACACCAGTACATTAATAGCATTTAAATTAATGGAAGAAAAAGGATTGATCAGAGAATTTGGAGGAAAAGAGGTTAAATTAACATTAACTGTTGCAACTTTTGAAGATTTAATAGTTATTTTAAGCTTAGCTATATTACCTTTAATATTTGCAGCAGAAAGAGTAACTTTCAGTTATGTAGGTTCATTAATAATTCACGTAATAATAACAGCTATTGCGATAGTAGGTATAGGATTATTTTTAATAAAAAGGTTTGTTGAAAGAATTTATAAATTAGGAGAAGAAATAATATTCTTTTTCGTAATTTCAGCTATATTATTTATTTCTTGGTTAGCCCCATTCATAGGCTTTTCAAAATTACTTAGTGCCTTTTTAATAGGCTTATTATTATCAGAAACAAGGATAGCTGAAATATTTGTTGATAAAGCCAAATGGGTTAGAGATCTTTTTGCTTTTGCCTTTTTTGTTTCAATAGGATTAATTATTCCTTTGGATGTTAACATAAATTTATTGATAAGCATGATCGGTTTAATATTCATAATAATATTTAGCAAATTTTTTGCTTTTTTCTTTTCTTTTTGGAGTCTTATAACAAGTTTAAGAAATTCAATTCGAATTGGTTTTTACGTTATTAATATTAGCGAATTTGGTTTAATAATAACTAGTTTAGCTTATAGCTTAGGAGTCATAAGTAAAGAATTATTACTTACAAGTGCTTTAGCTATGATTATTTCTAACATTATTTCTGTTACATTGATTAACAACGAAAAAATATTCGTACCTTTATTTGAAAAAATTATACCTTATAGGGATTCTATGGAAATGGTTTTCAATAAATTAAGGGATTCATTAAGTTATACAAATTCAAAATTTTTAATTTTTAGAAAAGCTTTTACAGAAATAATTATAATATTTTCATTAATATTTGCATTTTCAAGCATATTTTTATTTTTAATTAGCTATACAATTAATATTAAATCTATTTTATTTAAAGAAATAATTGTATTATCTTTATTTGGTATATTTGTTGTAACTATTTTTGAATTGTTCCTAAGCATGTATAATATATTTAAAAAATTAACAATTAATGTTTTTTATTTTAAAGACAAAGAAAAATTACCAAAGAATTTAATATATATAGTTTATTTTATATTTGTTTTATTAATTGTTACATTTATTGTATCTCAATCATACATATACTTTGTCAAAATATTTAGTATAATATACCTTACATTTCAATTTAATTTAATTTCCATTACATTAATAATAATAATTTCAGCATTTATAATTTATATTAGAAAATATTTGAAAAAAGTTTTGGAAGAAATTCAAAGTTTAATCAAAGGCTAAGCTTCACTGCTTCTTGATTTAAATTCTCCCAATACATCAACTCGTATTCCTGAATTATCTTTACAACTTTTAAAATTTTTTCAAAATTCAAATCATATTTTTCAAGAATTTTTAAGCCAAGAAATTCGATTTCTTTTTCCCATACAGCATCAATGAAAAAAGAAAGTTCTTCTAAATTGTATTTTTCTTTTAAGATTTTTCCCATTTTATTTATATTTTCAATAAATATAGGAAAGTTTATTAATATTGAAAAAATTTGCTCTTGAATTGCATGATGTAAGGCAAGTTTTAATAAAAAGTGAGTATAAGCTACAACACTTGGCAAAGGAAAAATCTTTTCCTTATCTATGTTAAAATATTTTATTAACCTATCCAATCTTTCTAAAGCTACTTGATGTCCTTCTAATAATTTAAAGAAAAATATATTATCAGGATAATCGGTTCTTGAATACATTATTGCTATAGCTTTAGCATCGTTTGTTGCTATATAGTATTGCTGTTCTACGAATAGTTTAATTGCATTTATTGAAAATTTTAATTCGTTTAAGCTTTTAATATAATTGTTTCTCAATATTCTTGAATTTATTTCAGATAATTCATATCTTATTTTTTCCAAAAGTTCCAAGGGCAACATAAAACTATATAAGTATGTAAATATTTATTTTTCTATGAACTACGTAAGGTTAGTTGCAGGAGCTATAATTAGTGTTGGAATGCTAATATTTCTTTTAAGCGGAACGCTAGCATATTTGCTTGATTTGTTTAGCCAAAACCCAAATGATCTATCTTTCGAATATATAAGCAATTACCTTCAAGGAAATATTGTCAGGAATTCTTTATTCTGGCTAGGAATAATATTAATATTTGCAGCGTATCCTATTCTACCAAAACCTGCAATTTTTCAAGCTTATAATACGTTAAAATACCAGCTTGAAAGAGGAATATATGAAGGAGTTAATACAAAAATTAAAAGACTAGGATTGTTTATTTTAGCTAATAAGATTATTACAATTTTTGCATCAGTATTTTTAGCACTATTTTCGACAGAATTAACGGTTGGTTTTTACTCAATAGCTGCTTTCTTAGCTCAAACCCAAGCAAGATTCGAATTCCTTAACTTTTTGTTTGAAATATTTCCTTTAAACTTCCTTTTAATTTTGGTAATAATCCTTTGGGCAATAAAGATCCTAATGGGAAATGTTGCATGGCTTATGGATTGGTTTTTATTTAAGGAAAAATCAGCAAACTATAAAGTTAGTTCAATAGTTCATACAAGTCTCTTATATCTTTCTTGGATAATATTAATAATAATATTTTACTTCTTAATCGGTTTTAATAATTATTTAGGTTCAATTAATAGCTTTGTTTTAAATCCAGAAAATAAATATATAGATGAACTTAAAAACGGTTTGGAAGAAATGTTTACACTTTCATACAACACTGTTTACTTTTTGCAATATTTTGTCTTTTTATGGATATTTATCGGTGTAATGTTTGCAGTAGTATATTATTACAGACCAACTAAATGATTACTGCTGTGCAACTCCAATAGTTAATGTTGCAAGTTCTGTTAAATTTGATTCTGATTTTTTGAAAAATCCAACGTATACATATCTATAAGGCCCCTCGTATCCTGACCAAACATAAAGTGTTTTATCAGATTTTTCAAACTCTGGTGAACTAACAAGATTTTTAAGAAATAATTCTAAATTACTCTTTTCATGAGGATATATATAAGTTGTATAACCAATCCTTTCTACTATATTAGCTGAGCAGTAAACTGCATCTTTAGCTACGTATCCTAATTTTTTAATTATTTCCTTGATGTCTTCTTTTACCTTATGTAGTGAAACGGAGGTCTCCATAAAAATAAAAACAAAAATTAATTTATATATTTATTTTATTTTGTTTCTTGCATTAAATTTTTTAAGGAGGAATGAATCCTTGGCAAACTATACTTTAATATTTCCATCATTATACCTAAAGATTTCTTTGCTTCTTTATCTCTCAACAAACTCATAATTGAAAATTCAGGAGATTTTTCGCTTTTTGCTATTTTTTCAAAAGCTTCACTTATACTAACTAATCCCTCAACCATAACTGTACCCAATACATTGGGATTGACCTTCTCCATTGCATATGGCAAAGCTAATATTGGTGCTAAAGTTTTAATAAAAGTTGGATCTACAAACAAATGTGGCAACTTTTCTATTAAAAATAGAATAGGTTTTAAGGTTACAGTTAGCTCTTCTACGGTTTTTCTTAGCTCTTTAACTTCATTAACGAGTTTTTCCCATTCTTCTTTAGGAACAGTTACGTAGCTCATTTTTCAACTAGGAACATAACCTAATAACCATGAAAAATACTGCTTTTCAAAGAATTCCTTAAAAATTCTTGCAATACTGGATGGTGGTAAAAACATACAATCAGGATAAATTGCTTGTTTCAAAACAACTTTTGTAAAATCACATTGAGCTGCCATAGCGAATCCTCCTACATCAAGAACACAGCTTCCTGTTACTCTAAAATCTTTAGTTATGTATGTTCCTTTTATATCAGATATTATAGAAGCAATAGGATAACCTATATATGAATGAAGAATTACACCTGCCATTCCTATTCCTAGGCTAGGAGCAACAACATCTCCAACAGCATATACATCATCATATGATGTTCTCATCGTAGGAGGATAAGGCTTTGCCCATCCTGTAGCGGGATCAGCTATAGGAGATTCAGCAACTGCTTTAGGAGGTGAATGAGGTGGAATTAAAATTAATGCATCAAAATTAATTTTTTCATTATTCGAAGTAACTATATAATTATTTTCAACATGCTCAACAGCAGGATTTTTTCCTATACCTATCCATTCAATTTTTCTTTCTTGCATTAATCCTTCCATCATCTTAGCAGCCATAGGACCAAAGTTTTCAAATGGTCTTTTGAAAGGATGGACCATCGTTATTGTAATGTTATTTCTTAATCCTAAGCCAGAGAAATAGAAGTCAAGTAATAATGCAGTTTCCCATGGTGCAGGAGGACATCTATAAGGAGTACTATGAACAGCTATTAATAATCTTCCTTTCTTAAATTTTCTAATCATTTCCCTAACTTTCATTGCGCCATCTATTTCCCAAGGATGAGGAGCATTGTTTCCCTTTACAAGCTCAGGTCTTGTTTCTGCACCTAAAGAAATAATTAAATAATCATAACTTAAATCTCCCTTATTGGTTTTAACTTTACGATTAGCTAAATCTAAATTTGTTACTTCTGCATTAACAAACTTCACATTCCTCTTTTCTAGTAAACTCAAAGGAGCCCTTATTTGTTCAGGCTCCCTATATCCCATCATGACATATAAATAGGATGGTCTGAATTCTGTATGCGTTTTTTTATCTACAAGAATTATTTCAGCTTCTTTATTTAAAGCTTCGCTTAATTCTTTAGAAGCAATTAGACCTCCTGTTCCTCCTCCTAATATTACAATTCTTTTCATAATGAAACTATCTAATATTAAATATTTAAATTTAACTAAAATTTTTTATATAATTTTAAAGATTTTTATATTTTAATATAAAAGTAATTAATAATATAATTAAAGGAGGTAGTGCTGCTATTAAAAATTGTAATCCTAAACCTAGATATTGAAGAATAAACCCAGATATAGGTGCTCCCAAAGCTATTCCAAGCAAAGAAAAACCTTGAACCATACCGCTTCCTCCGCCTCTACCGCTACCATTTAATCTTGCAGGAATATAGCTTGATGAGAAAAATAGAGTTCCTAAAGAAACTCCTAAAGTAAAGCTACCAATTAAATATATTAAATCAAAATTTGCTATTTTTAATAAATAAATTTTATTATTTTCGATATAAATATATAGATATAAAAATATATTAGTTAAAACAGCAAAAATTAATCCTAATCTAAATGTGAATAATAAACCCTTTGTCTGTATTATTCTTGAAGATATATAAAAGAAAGGTATAGCAAAAATTGTAGCTATAGCCATAAAGTATCCTACATAAGCTGAAGCTATCCTTTCCGGATAAAAATAAGTTAAACTTGTACCAAATGAACCTACAATTGTACCGTTTACAAAATATAGAGCAAATAATGAAAGAAAGGCTAAAGATAGTTCTCTAATATTCTTTCTAATAATTTCACTGCTTAGTTTTATGCTACTTTTATATAAAGTAGGAATTTCCGTAATTGAAACGACAAATAAGGCAATTAAGGAAATTGTGAATAAAATAATAAATATAGATGAGAAACCAAAGAATCTTACCAAAGTAGCTGCAGTTGCAGATGCTATTACTATAGCAATAGCAGTAAAGCTCCAGAAAGTAGCTAAAGAAAAACCTAATCTTTTCATAAGAAAATCTCCTATAATAGCTATTGAAGCTGGAAATATTAAAGAATCAAATATAGCATGTAAAATTCTTGCAAAGATTAAAAAGAAATAATTCGGGGCAAACCAATAAAGAAGAAAAACTAACGAATCTGCTGCTAATGCTATGATCAATCCTCTTTTTCTTCCAATTTTGTCTATAAGCATTCCCATTATAATGCTACAAGGAATTGCAACTATAGAATACAATCCCGCTATTAACCCAGCTAAGGCTTTCGAAGCTCCTAAACTTCCAGCATATACAGATATGATTGGGGAGATAAATGAAGTATCAACTATGCCAACAAAACCTAGAAAAGCTATTATAGGAATTAAGTTAGTAGTTTTTAACATATGTTTAAAATTGATAACGATATTTAAATTCTTATGTATATTTTTTTATATAATAGTATAAAGTCCATAAAATTAATATAAACCGAAAATGGTATTATTTTTATGAAATTAAGAATTCTCCATATTTCAGATACCCATATAAGCAATTTTGGCCAGTTCGATAAAAAAGCCTTCAATAAATTCCTTGAAACAGTAGACAAGCTTGAACAAAAACCAGATATTATAATACATTCAGGAGACGTTGTAGACAATGGAGTATTAACAGAATATGAATTAGCTAAGGATTACTTAAAGTCGCTAAATTACAAATTACTTATTTGTCCTGGAAATCATGATGACCGAAATGGAGGCGGTACTTTGTTTGCGGAATTCTTTGGACCTGCAGATTTTGAATATGAAATAGGAAGATTTAAACTATTTATAATGAATAGTCCGCAACCAGATAGAGATGAAGGAAGGTTGGGAAGAAGAAGACAGTTTTATCTACAACAAAGATTATCTGAGATAGGAGATTCTTATTTTAAAATAATTGTTTTCCATCACCATTTAATACCAGTCCCATATTCAGGCAGAGAAGTAAATGTTTTAGAAGATGCAGGAGACGTTCTAGAATTAGTTTTAAGAAATAATGTTAATTTAGTTTTAATGGGTCATAGACATGTTCCATGGTCTATAAAAATAAATAATACAGTCTTGGTAAATGCAGGAACAGTTTCATGCTTAAGAACAAGAGGAAGGTTTGGAAATTCATTTAATTTAATAAGTATCGATGAGGAAAACATTTACATTGAAGAAATAAAAGTCGATGGTAAAAAAGGAATGCTAACAGGATACAAAACAAAATCTATTTTAAAAACTTAATAACCAGGTATTTCAACAAGAGTTTTTTGGTTTTCATAAACACGTTTAAGATATTTAACCATTTCTTTATAATCAACTATTGTTACAACAGCTGGAATCTTTATCATTTCACCAAAAATTAACGCTTCTCTTCTCTTTAAATTTGAAATAACAGATTCGAATAAAGATGAAAATTTAAGATTCCTAGTAACGCTTGTAATATCTTTTGCTTCTGTTAAGGAAAAAACAAAACTGTTCCAAAGCATAGCAATAACATCTTCAGCAATTTGTGATGGTCTTTGATCTATAATACATAAAAGAATGCCTCTTTTTCTCAATTCCCTAGCTATATCACCAAAGGGATTTTTATAATATCCTTCAGGAGAAAGAAACTTGTGTGCCTCTTCTAAAAATATTATAATTTTGTATTTTAATTCTTCTCCTTTCATTATTCTATTCACTGCTGTATTCCATATTTTCATTGAGATAATATTAGCAATAAAAGTGTAAGCTCTTAGATCATCCCCGTATCTTCCCATACTTATTATAACGCTCCTATTTCCATCAAATAATTCATTAATTATTTTTTTAACAGAATCTTCTCCCGAATTTTTAGAAATAAAGTCGACCCTGCTTAGATATTTTAATTTACTTTTACCAGAACTTAAAGCATATATAGCTCCAGGTGATATTTTTTCTCTTACTGCAGTTTTAAATTCACGCTCTATTTCCTCCAATGTCTTCTTATTATCCTTTAATAAAGGTAAATCATCAAAAAGATAATGTATCCAAGGATTCTTTAAGTCAATATTAATGCCATATTTTTTTGCAACTTTTTCAAAAATCTCGTTATATATTGCCTTATAATCATATAAATAATTAATAAAAGCATCACTTAGATCAAACACTTCCTTTACGTTTATAATATATTCCTCAGTTATGTTCTCTATTTTAATTTCAAATTTTTCTAATCCGTATTCTTCAGCTAAAGTATGATCGGGAGATAAAATTAGAAAATCGTTCTTAAATATTCTTCCCACACCATCTTCATAATCTCTTCCATGCTGATCTTTTACTTTTAATCCATATTCGCTATGCATATCGAAGATTAAAAGTTTAACTTCTTTTTCAAAACTTTTGGTTTTATTACCTAATATTATTAAACCTGCAATGATGTTTCCTAACATAGTTTTACCAGTACCAGCTTTACCAAATATACCAAAAGAACCACGAACAAGAACGTCAAGATTGATCGGTATTAAAATGTTTTCTTCGGATTCCTTTAATGAAGACTTTACAAATCCTATACCCCAGTTTAACCTGTTATCTACTTTTCCATAAAATATTTCAACATCATCTTTAGTAGCAGGGGATACTACAGATAAATAAGAAGGAATCGTATCTACATCTTCTGTTGAATTTTTGGCAGTTTGCGAAAGTGGTATTATATGTATTGCTGAAGAAAAAACTCCGTAACTACTAAATAATTCCTTAGTGTTTTTTGTTAAATTTCTAGATTTATCACTTGGAAATCTACTTTCAATGTTTGCCAATTTGCTAGCATGATTTGTTCCTTTTATTAACGAAATATCTGCTATTAAACCTAAATATTTCCTTTTATCTCCTTGTATTACTACAAGAGAATTTGAAGGAATTTCTTCAACAAAAGAAGATCTGCTCAGTTGAACAAATATTCCATTAGATAAACTTGCTCCTATTACTTGACCAATTCTTATTTTTTCATTCATTTATTAAGATTTCATTTTTCATAAATTAATGTATATTTCATTTAAATTTTCGATTAAGTAATCTAATCCATTCAATATTAAACTTTCTTGTATAGATCTTATTATTTTATCCATTTCTTCCTTTTCAAAAAATAGTGATATATATCCTATAAAGGTGTCCATGAAGAAACTAAATGAAATCTTTTCTTCCTTAGATAAAGAATTATAAACCAATGGTAAATAACTTAGCTTATAATTGTTATTCATTATATGAAAGTCCCTAATATACTGAGAGGGGGCTTGAAAAACTAGATCATGGATCCATGGAATTTGTCTAGGTATTTTTTGATAAAATTTTCCATTTTCGTAATATCCTATGATTACTGCTTCACAAGTCATTACCAATTTATCCTTTATATCAGCGTAATCCTTTTCTATTTGTTCCCTTGTTCTTTTAAGAGGTGAAGGTGTTCCCAGAGCCAATGCATCTTTAGGATTCATTTGTATACTAGTTATTACACCGTTTATTAATAAGTCTCCAGCAAGAACAATTACAATTGAAGAATATTCTGGAGATCTTTTCAAGTTATATACTTGAAACTTAAATGACAAATTAGAAGAAGAAACTATTTCTCCTAGAGAATCTTCAACACTTATTTCTTTTATTTTAGATAACCAATCCGTCATATTATCCTAAATATTTTTCTTTCCTCTTTTTTTGTTAAAATTAATTGATAATTTTTTGCTTCTCTTCTTAATTGCTCATTAACATAGCTAAGAATAAATCGTTTATCATTATCATCCATGTAAGCTGCTTCATGTGCTCTTTGCATACAATAAGGATATCCATTACCAATCGCACTTTGCAAATAAACTATCTCATGTATTAGATCAGCTTTATCTTTAATTTCTTCAGGAAATTCAACTCTTAATATATTGTCTTTAGATATTTTTATATAAAATGCATAAATATTCAATTCTACCTCATCTAAAAATAAACTTTTTACTTTAAATATTGGACTTCTTTCTCCTTCTTCTAATACACAATTAAAGAAACTTCTATCGTTTATATGTTTAAAATTAACATCATAAGTTTTACTTAAAGCTAGAACAAAAGTTTTACTTAAGGTATAATAAATCGAAATAGGATAAATATCGTATTTAATTAATGTATTCAAATTATCTTTAATTTTTGAAAGCATTTTGCTTCTAACATTTTGACCATAAGAATAAAGATAAGATGCTGAAAAACTCTCATCGAAAAATGCAAAAGAATCAGAGATATTAAAATCATTGGTTATTTCTTCTATTGTTTTTAATTCACAATCTAATCTTAAGTACTCGATGGCCCACTTTGGCAAACCTTCTTCTTTTATTAAATTTTCCAAATCATAACTATTATAGAAAAAGGGAAAATTCCTTTCCAAATACTTTGTTTGCTGGTAATCGTAAGCAAAAATACCTACATTTATAATGAAAAACAGAGGAATTATATGAGTTGATATTAATTCGCTTGTATCTATTCCAATTACTTTAAACTTTGATAATTGATTAGAAGCCCAAAGATTTTCAGAGGCTCCTCTTATTTTTTCATAATAAAATTTAGGTTTAATTTTCTTTGAAAATTCAATTAATGATAAATTTTCGTAATAATCATTAAAGTATCTTTGATTTAAATTCGCTAAATCAATTTTTTCATAAAATTCATTAATATTTATTATTTGTTTTTCTTCTTCTTTTAATTTCTCAGCTAATAATTTAACCTTATTTTTAGTTTCGAAAACAAATCTTTCTCTATTTAACATCAATATTATTTATAAAGAATATTTTTATAATCCTACTTTTTTAAAAACTGTTTTTGTGTTTCAAAATATTTTAATATCTCATCACCCAAAGAACTCAATACTTGACCCCAATTGTCTCTTGTTAAATTTATTAATTTTTTATTAGAAGATGCAATATCGTAATAATTAAGATGCTTTCTGTGCAAAACAGCAAGCAAAGGTTTTTCAGACTTTAGTATTTTTTCTACAATTTTTCTAAAATCTTCGCTGAATAATTCCATTGTACCTATTTCATCACAAACTATTATTTCTGCTTCATTTAAAGCTCTATTTAAAGCTTCAACAGCTACATACCTTATATCTTCTAAATTTATTACATATTTACCCAGCCTTGGTCCATTTATTTTTAGCTTTTTTGAAGCCAAAATTCCTTTATTTTTAGTTTTGATATCTATAATTTGGAAACCTATTCTTTCTCCTCCTTCCCTTAATTCCTTTGTTATTATCCCGTCAACTTTGATTCCTAATTCTTTTAATCTTTCAGTTATTAAGAAAACTAAAGTTGTCTTTCCGCTTGCAGGTTCACCTGTAATAAACCATTTCATTCTAAACTATAAAGAAATTTTAAAGATAAATTTTATTCCACATTTCTTTTGCCAATTTTCCTTCATATTTATAAACATGTACAAGTTCCTTAGCTCTTTCTCTTTTTTCCTTATGCTTGTTTATAAAAACCACAAGTTTTTCAATAAGAATTTGTTTTAGCTCTCCAGAAAGTAACGCACCGCTTTTATAATCTTCTTCGATCTTCTTTATTTTTTCATCATCTTCTTCGAAAAAGTTATATAACCATTGAAAACTTACATCTATTTCTGGATTTCCACCATATTTTCTGTGAAGCTCAACTGTAGGCTGGCCTCCAGAGAAAGCATATCTAAATATTTTCTTCCTTATTTTTTCCTCCTCATCTGTTAGCCATATTGCAGTTTCAGGTTTTGAAGAGCTCATTTTACCTTCAATACCTGTTAAAGGAGGAAAGAATTTACTTGAAATCATTGCTGCTTTATAATATCCTAAGCTTTCAGCCAAATCTCTTTGTATTCTCCAATAAGGATCTTGATCTATTGCTGCTGGAATTAAACATCTTCTTTTTTCAAAAAAAGTAGGAATAATTTGAAGACATGGAAAGAATATCATTCCTATATTTGTGCTTTCTTTAAAACCAAAAACTGCTTTTACAAGAGAATAATTAATCTTTTTCGCTATTTTTATTAATAAAGGATAAACATTCTTTATGTATTCACTATCATAAAATATAAAGGTTTTATCAGGATCAAAGCCAACAGCTATAATATCTAAAACATTTTCATAAGCCCATTTCTGGACTTCTTCATAACTAAGATAATCTTTTTCTAAGAATTTTTCATCATCTGTTATTTCTATATAAACATTTACATTGAATTTTTCTTGTAGCCATTTAGTAAAATAAAAAGGTATTAAATGCCCAATATGCATAGGCCCGCTTGGCCCTCTTCCTGTATAAAGAAAGAATCCTTTTCCATTTTCATAATCATTAAGAACCAGATCCATATCTCTATGAGCAAAGAAAAATTTTCTTCTAAGCATTACATTTAATTCTCCAGTTATTCTTTGAATCCTTTGAATTAAATTATCATCTATTAATTTTAAACCAAAATCTTTTACTAACTTTAAATAATCTACTTTTCCTTCTACTTCCCAAGGTGTTACTCTAAATTCCTCCATCTTCCTCAATAATTTTTATTAATTTACTAGCAAGATATTCATTATTTGAGGCAATAACCGCATATCTTTTATTTTCAAAAATATTAATATTTTCCATATTTTCATTAAGAAACTTTATATATCCACCAGCAGTTTTTACCATAAATAAACCTGCAGCGATATCTAATAATCTTACTCTTGGAGAAGGTACAATGAAGGCATCAAGCATACCAGCACTAACATAAGCTATTTCTAGAGCAATTGCTCCAAAGAATCTAATATATCTGACTTCTTTTAATAGCTTTGGAACTATCCTAGAAACTTTTTCATCTAATTTGGTTAATTTCATATCCATGCTTACAACTGCTTCATTTAATTCAGAAACATATGATGGTTTAACTTTATTACCATTTAGGAAAACATTTTTGCCATCACAAATAAAAATGTCTCCACGAAGAAGATCAATTATTCCTGCAGCAAATATATCTTGGAACTTTTCTCCTTTAAATAAAGCAATTGAAGTTGCACAGAAAGGCAGATCTTTGGAAACATTTGTACTTCCATCAACAGGATCTATTAAAGCAAAAATTTCTCCTTTTCCAACTTCAATTATTCCTCTTTCCTCTGTTAGAATTTTAGAAACATAACCTTTCAAGCTTTCTATTATTGAGTTTTCAACATAAAGATCAAAAGTCCTTGAAATATCTCCACCATATCCTTTTAAAACTTTTTCTTTATATTCAGATCTATTTTTAATTTCTTCAAATGATCTTTTTGCATTTAATAATGCACTTTTCAGTAAATCAATTTCATCCATTTATCATAAAAGAAAAATACAATATACTTAAATTTATAACTCTCGACTCCCTTTATGGGATACATTTAGGGTAATGATTACAAACAATTATAATAACTATTGAAGAAATAATTTATGCTTTGATACTACTAACACTTTCAATTCCCTTTATGGGATACTTAATTTCTAATCTGATTCTTGACTTATAAACCTTTCCGTTAGATAAAAATTTGCATTTCCCAGATTATTCGCCGATGATAAAACAAGACTAAATAAAATAAATTAAATGAAATTTTAAAATTTTAAATATAGGTTTATAAATAAATATTTTGATGATAGTTCCGCATGCTATAGCTGAAGTGTTATCGCAAGCTTTAGTAGCTATATTAAATATTAGGAAAGATGATGGAGAAATCATTTCACATCCAATATTGCCTTTATACGAGAATAATAAAATCTATTTTACTTCAAGTATTCTATTTTCTAAAAAATTAGAAGTCATAAGAAAAAACAATAAAGTTTCACTTTTCATAAATGATGAAGCAGGAATAAAGAAAAAGGAATATTTTCCAATATTAATTAAAGGAATAGCAAGAATAGATGATTCAGATATACATTACAAATGGATGAAGCTGTTGCATCTTTGGAAAGCTAAGGAGCCTTATATTATTAATTACATAAAGCAAAGATTTGCCTTACCATTGTTTTGGGAAAGGGTAATCGTAGAAATAGAGCCTTTAAAAATATATGCATGGAAAGGAGATATAAATAAACCTCCTGTAATATTTGAATAATGAAGCTAAAAAAAGATCTAATTGATTATATTAAGAAGAACTTCAAAAACGCTTCTCTAAACTACATCGATGCTGATGGATTTGCTTCAAGCTTTTCAGTGGATAAATTTGAAATTTATGAAGACAAAATAATATTTGATAAGCCTCCTTATATTAGGAAATTTTTAGAGCATGAAAATGCTACACTAATCTTCAATCATATAACAGAAATACCTACAGGAGGATATACTGATAGAAGATATATTAGTATCATTGGTAATATTAAAGAAGAAAATAACAAAATTGTTTTCATTCCTAAAAAATTTTATAGATGGGATGAGAAAATTGTACCTTTTGTTCAATACTGCGAAATAAATGTTCCAAACGCTATAAGATATTTAAGAGGATTGGAAGAAAGAATAGGAAGAAAAATAAGACCTTTGCTTCATGAAAACAGAGTCTTAGATAAAATTTACTTTCTCTTTAGAATATATAGATTGCCCTTTCTATTTGCAAGCTTATTTCCTTGTTTGATAAGCATTTTATTGGCTAACAAAGTAGGTTATTTCGATCTGTTCCTTGCTACTTTACTAATGATAGGCGTAGCATTAATTCATATGGGACTAAACTTAGCTAATGATTATTTTGATTATAAAGCTGATGAAATAAATAGAACGCCTACACCTTTTAGTGGTGGTTCAAGATCTTTGCAATATGGTCTAATTTCGCCAAATGGAGCAAAGTTAGCATTTTTAATTTGCTACCTTATAGCGATTCCCATAGGTATATATTTGGCAATAATAAGAGGATTATTGGAAGTATTAACGATAATGACTGCTGGTGTAGCAATATCATTACTTTATACTGCACCGCCTGCCAAATTATCATATAGGGGATTTGGAGAAATAGCGGTTGCAATAGGATTTGGACCAATAATCATGTTAGGTTCTTATTTTGTTATGACACAAAAGATAGACTTAAACATAATCTTAGCTTCAATACCTATTGGAATAATAGTCTGTTCAATATTATATATTAATGAGATACCTGATAGGAAATGGGATGCGAAAGCAGGAAAAAGAACATTAGTAACAAGAATTTCTAAAGAAAAAGTTCCATTGGGATATGCTATTTTGATAATATTAACTTATGCTACGCAAATTTTAGCAGTAATGTTTAAAGCTTTGCCTATATCTTCATTGCTTACTTTATTATTTGCTTATATGCCAATAAGCATTTATAAAAATGCGAAAAAATACATCGAATTACCTTACGAAATAGTGCCATCGCTTGACAAACATATAAGATTTTACGTTATTTATTCAGCAATAATTTCTGCATCAATTATATACGAAACGTATTTACCAATAATTTAACTTTTAAAAATAAATATCTTAAATTATTATAAAGATCATAATTACTTTTTGAATTAATATTTTTATAAACTTTTTATAACGCTATTTATTTCTTCTTCAAACTCTTTGGGATAAACTATTAACAAAATATCACCTTCATTTAAACTTAAGTCTTTACTTACAAATTTTGTTTGTATTATCCATTCGCCACCTTTTTTTATTGCAGGGATATAAGAACCATATTTCCTTATCTCATTTGAAATATTTTTCAATGATATTGGTTTTGAGACCTTTAAACTCATACATTTTTCACCTACCGACTCATAGATCTGATTGAATATTTTCCTTATTTCTTCATCTGTTAAAGAGATTAAAGCAATTTCTTCAGAAGCATCAGCTATATTTTCAAGCTTAGATATTAATACTAACAAAGATAAATTAGTTATGCTATGCGTTGTTGGAGGCCTTTTAATAATTTCTTCCATTAATTCTAAATGATATTCGTCAATGAACATTTCTATTTCATCAATTTCATCTCCAACTTCTTTATTTCCTGTAACCAAAACATAATGCGATAGATCTAAAAGAACTTTTATTGCATCTCTTAAAAATATAATTTTTAATAAAATTCCTTTTAAATCTTCGCTAAGCATTGGTTCTTTTAAGCCTTCATAACCATTATCAATTAAAAACTTGTTTACATGCTCCTTTAGTCCTCTAATATAAAGTATATCTTTTTCGCTAATTTTTTCTGAAGGAAAAACTAAAGGTTTTCCTCTATGTATTTGCAAAACTATATCTATAGGATATTTTTCATGAATTTCAGAAACACTTAAAGCAATATTTTTATTAGCTTTAATTTTTACTATTACTTCTTCACTTAAAAAAAGCAAAGCTTGTGCTATATCTTCCTTTGGAGCATGACCTGTTAAGCCTAGGTAAGCAATATCCAATAGAGCATCTATTATTTTTTCCATTGCAGATGAATATTCATAAACCCCTACCACATTCTTCGCATCCTTTACATTCCTAACTATTAAAGCTACATGAATGTTTGCTTGTGCTATTAAAGATTCTGCAAGTTTTACTAACTCTATTAAGTGATCTGTAGCTTCTTTATCTTTTATTAGATAAACAAAAAATGCAACATCTACAAGCATATCAGAAATTTTCCTAACTTTTGTGAAAAGCTCAATCAAAGGTACAGGCTTATATTTAATATCTAAGTGTTTATAATGAAAAATTTTATGTATCGAATAGTCTATGGGCATAACAAGATATATTACGAATTAACAAAATTTAAAGTTAAAAATTTAACTATAAATAGGAAGAATTATTAGATTTTTCATGAAATTCCCTCATGAAAAGTTAAGTTTATTATTTTTAGCTTTAATTGAACTCATCGCAGGTTCTGTAATAATTTTTAATTTAGAAACAGTTTTGGACTTTCCAATAATTCTTTTTTTAATTCCTGCATTGATGAATTTAAGAGGAGCAGTATATGGTGTATTAATGTTAAGAATTATCAAATTATTAACCTTAGGTCTTATAAAACCTTCTTTTAAAGAAAGAAAACTAAGAAAAAATATAGCAACAGCTTTTTTCGTAGGTACAATTTCATCATCTATAATTGCTATAATAGCTTATATATTTGAAAATATATATTTTCAAGCTAAAATTGGAATTTTAGAATTATTAACATTAAGTGTATTAACAAATTTTTTAAGTTTCTTTATTCTTACTTTTCCTTTAATCTTTTTATTATTTTATCATTATAAAAAAGGAAAAAGTTTAGAATTCATAGGAGCTCCTTATGTAGCAGCAGTTTCAGATGCTATTACACCTTTTGTACTTTTTGTTTCATTTAATTTAATTTTTATAACATTATTTCAAATATTGTTTCTGTTTATAATTTTTATAATTTTGTTTATTATTATCTTAAGAAAATTTTTAGAAAAAGAATATATAAAAGAAAACCTTTCAGTAATTTCGATAACAACTTGGCTTAGTGGTTTAGGGGGAATTTTTTATGCCAGAGTAATAAGTTTTCCTGAAATACAAAATATTTTAATTGCAGCTCCTGCTTTTAATGCTTTATTAGGAGGAATTGGGGGAATCTTAGCATCAAGACTGTCAATTTCATTTCACTTAGGCTCATCATCTAAGCTTTTAACAAATATTTCTTATATAAAAAGTGCATATTTTGTTTTCTTTTTAGGTTTAATTGTTAGTTCCATTTTTGCAGGAATTAATGGATTAATTATAATTATAATAGCTTCTTTATTTTCAATTTTCTTTATAACATTAATAACTTATTACGTATCATTAACTTCATTTAAAAGAGGTCTTGATCCAGATAATGTAACTTTACCTATTGTAACTACTTCAGGAGATTTGCTAGGACCTGCATCTGTTATAATTGTTTTCTTATTATTTTTTTAACTTTTTTAAGATTATTATTTTTAAATTAAAATTAAATAATTATATATTCTTTCAACAGAAGCTTTTTAAATTATTTTGAATAAATTTTTTTATGGATTTTGAAAAATACTGTAGAGATGAATATATTGATCATAGGGTTTATTCTTATTTGGCAAAGATAGAGAAAAATGAGGAAAGGAAAAAGATTTTGGAAAATTTTGGAAAAATGGAACATGAGCATTATATTTTTTGGAAAAGTTTAATGAAGAAAGAAATGAAAGATAGTTCATTGGATAACATAAGGATCAAGTTATTTATACTATTTAAATACATCTTTGGTTTGATTTTCACGATAAAGCTTATGGAGAAAAATGAAAAAAGAGTTATAGAAGAATATAAAAAATTGTTAAACAAATTCGAAGGAGAAACAAAACAAAAACTAGAATTAATAATAAAAGATGAAATAGAACATGAAAACTTTTGGATGAATCAAATGAAAGATGAAACAACAAGATATTTGGGTTTTATTATTTTAGGTTTAGCGGATGCAATAATAGAAATAACAGGAGTTCATGCAGGATTTTTAGGTGTTACAGCTTCAACTATTATAGCAGGTATAGCAGGATTGGTTGTTGGGGTATCAGCATCACTAGCCATGGCTTCAGCAGCTTATTTGCAAGCAAAACAAGATGAAGGATCAAATCCAAGAATATCTGCAATATATACTGGAGTGTTTTATATTTTAGCAGTAGTTGCTTTAGCAACCCCTTACTTTATGACACATGATATGCTAGTTGCATTCCTTTCTTCTCTTGTCATAGCAGTAATGTTGATAGGATTTTTCAATTTTTATTCTTCGGTAATTTTTGAAAGAAAATTTGCCAAAGAATTTTTAACAAGTATGACTATAATATTAGTTACAGCATCAATTTCCTTTATAGTAGGAGAATTCTTGGGAAATATTTTTGGTATTCCACAATATTTTAAGTGAATTAAATCTTAAAGAGTAAGGCTTTCATTTTATTTGCAACTTCTCCACATCTGTGAGATGTTTTGAAGTCCTTCAAATCTTTTTTAATATCCACCTTCTAATACTTCAAGATAGACCTTATTTTCAATTATTTTAAAGCTTTTCGAACGAGTACAAGTAATTTCTAAACCTTTTATTTTTCTAATACTTCTCATAAATGGCGGTTTTTACATTTAAAAAAATTATTTTGTTAAGAAGGTGGAGGAGGCGCAACTATACTTGGTCGTGTCGAAGATTCTTTAGGTTTCCATGTCAGGGCTAAAAGTCCTCCTACAAGCCCTAGTATAAAACCTATTATGAAACCTCCATATGCTCCTGAAAATAAAGAAAGTATCGAATACGCCGAAACTATTACTCCTCCAATTCTTACTTTTCTCATTTCACCTGTATAAATAAATAATGCTCCTACTATCACAAGTATTCCATATATATATAGGCTAATATACCACGTAATATAAATGAGTTTCCTAAAGATTCCGATTCTGGTATAAGGGGGATCGTCATTGTCACCACCCATTCTTCATCTAGTTTAATAGGCATTGTTATCTTTTCTTTTTCTTTTAATTCTATACCTTTGATAATCATGGTTGTGCCTGAAGTGATTGCTGAGAATAAAATCAATATCCCTCCTACCAAAGATATTACAAATGCTGCTATAGGTTTTTCTTTCGGCATTCAACTATAATTAATAATTCCAAACTTGTTTATAAAATCTATTATGGCTTCAATTATTTAATATCTTCATTGTTAAATCAAAGAAATTATTTTAAAAAATTTTACTTTTAAATTGTTTAAAAAAATAATTCATTCTTTAAGCAATTTTATTAAGGATTTTAGATAAAATAATAATACAAGCTTATGATAAGATCTTTGTTCGATGAAATTAAAAAAGCAAAAAAAGCTTTAATAATTGGAATAGGAGGGGCTGGCGATATTTTAGGCACCATACCTACAATGGTTTTTCTTAAAAAAATGGGTTTAGAAACAATTATAGGCTCGATAATTTGGGAAAGAATAATTGTTGATCCAAAACCTGGACCAAGGTCTATTGAAGAACTTGAAAATGTTGAAATAATATCTAATAGCGTTTGCTTAGCAGATGAAAATGTTAAAATGAAGCATGGCCCTGTTCCACAAGCTGCTTATGTTTCAAAGATATTGTCCCAAAAAGTTGCATTGATAGACATGACCAAAAATCCTTTGGAAACAGCAAAAGGAATTAAAGAAATGATGGAAAAACTGAACATAGATTTATTATTTGGTATAGATGTTGGAGGTGATGTTTTAGCTACAGGATATGAGAAAAACCTTAGATCACCTTTAGCAGATTCTTTTATGCTTTCAGCTTTATCAAAAATAGAGAACTCAATTCTAGGAATTTTTGGAATAGCCTGCGATGGTGAATTAAGAAAAGAGGAAGTAGAAGAAAGAATATCGGAAGTTGCAAAAATTGGAGGCTATATTGGAGCTATAGGTATGTTTAAAGAAGCTTTGGAAATAATGGAGAAGTTGAGTGAAGGAATGTATAGCGAAGCTAGTAAACTGCCTATCGAAGCTTCCAAAGGATATAGAGGAATAGTTAAAATAAGAGAAGGAACAAGAGAGGCTAATGTTACAATAGAGGCTACAATAACTTATTACCTAGATCTAATTAAGGCATACGAGATTTCTCCTTTAGCTAAATCTGTAGTAAATGCAAAAAGCTTAGATGAAGCAAATGAAATTCTTCATAAAAATTTCAACTTGTTTACAGAGCTAGATTTTGAAAGAGAAGCTTATAAAAGAAAGACAACTTCATATAGGGATATCTATAAAATTTAAATTTTAAGATAGTTTTAAATTTATAAAAAAAAAATTAAGAATTATATGATTACAACAAGATTCGCTGGATTTTTGCTATTTCTAGGAATACTACAGTTTATTTTACTAATGAAAATAAGTGAATTCATTTATCCAAATTATAGTGTGGCTAAAAATTTTATAAGTGATCTTGGTTCATTTAAGGCAAATACTTTTATCATCTTCAATAGCTCAGTAATTATTTTGGGAATATTAGCTGCAGTCGCAGGTTATATTCTTTATTTAAATACGAAGAAAATATTTTCAATTCTTTTAATAATTGCAGGAATAGGAGGAATAGGCGTGGGTGCTTTTCCTGAAGAAATGGGAATTTTGCATAGTTTATTTTCACTCATAGCTTTCCTTTTTGGAAGTATAGCAGCTATATTAGGTTTTACAATCGCAAAATCATACTTAAAAATATTTTCACCAATCCTAGGATTAACCTCATTGATTTCTTTAATTTTGTTTATTTTAAGAATAGATCTAGGTTTAGGTATCGGAGGAATTGAAAGGATGATTGTTTATCCCTTTTTGCTTTGGGGCTTGGCTTTTTCAGGATATTTAATGAAAGAATGAAAAAACCTTACTTAATAATTTTTTCTACGATGACAATAGATGGAAGAATAGCTAGCAAAACATGGTTCTCGCAATTAAGTTGTCCAAAAGATTTGGAAAGATTGCATAAATTAAGAGCTGAGACAGGGGCAGTAATGGTAGGAGCTGAAACGGTAATAAAAGACGATCCTTCACTGAGATTAAAATATATAAAAGGAGAAGATCCGTATAAAATCATCATAGATGGCTCATTTAGAGTACCAATCAATGCAAGAGTTTTTACCATAAATCCAGAAAAAGCAATATTGTTTACTTCAAAATTTGTAGATGAAGAAAAAATTAAACTTTTGAAAGAAAAAGGTGTTAAAGTATTCCAGCTCGAAGATAAAGTCTTCAACTTAATCTTAGTAATGGAAAAACTGTATGATTTAGGAATAAAGAAGGTGATGGTTGAAGGAGGGGGGATACTTAATTGGAATTTATTAGTTTCTAAGATTGTTGATGAATTAAGAGTAACAATTTCACCCTATGTTTTTGGTAAGGGAAGGAACTTATTTGATGGAGAAGGATTTAGCGATACTAAAGAGGGCCCAAAATTTGAATTAACGAAATTTGAAATATGTGAATGCAAGAATGAAGTTCATTTAGTTTACAAAGTTAATTATTAGTTAGCTTCATTCCGTTAATATAAACATCAACTATGTGACTTACATCCATTCTTTTTATTAAAGTTAACAGTTTATTATAAGACTTTTCCAGCTCAATTTTATCATTATTGATGATTATGAAGTCTGCTGGAAACTTTTCTTTTATGACACCGCCTTTAAAATTGAACAACTTATGTCCATTTAATGTTGCCCACCTAAAAAGTTCTTTGCTATAATCATTTCTATCATATTTTCTCAAATAAAGAATTAGCATTTCTAATTCTTTCCAAACATATGGAGAAACCCAGGCTAAATTATCAGTTCCTATTGCAACATTTACTTCTTCTTTTAAGAAACTTATTACATCAGGAAATCCTACATTAAACCAAAGATTTGAACGCGGACATAGTATTGCAAATTTGTTTAAATTTTTAATTTCTCTAATTTCTTCAATAGTTAAATGCGTACAATGAACAAAAGCTATAGGATCCAGATATTCTAATGCCAACCAAAAATCTCTGTTATCATGATTTATTTTTATTTCGCTCACATGTATATGGATGGGCTTATCTTTAAATTTTTCTTTAATAAGAATCATCTCATTTTTATCATAGGTAAAAGAATCAGGTATTCCAAGACCGTCGCAAATATTATATAATTTATCAAGTTCCTCTTCAATATTAATTTTAGAAGGTCTTCCCAGTATTATATAATTCTGCAAAAATTTCTCTGTAGCTTCACTAACTCCTTTATATCCTCCTTCAACAAAATCAGCAACAATAGAATGTCCAAAGCTTAAAATATTTTTTATCCATTTTATTCTAGAAGCCTTCAGCAATTTTTTATCTATCTTTTCCAGCATTATATGTTTCAAACCGCTGGGAGGCTTAACCAGTTCTTCTAGGGTTAAATTATAACCTATATCAGGAAAATATGCATCGCCTGAATGAATATGAGCATTAACTAAAGGAGGAATTAAAATTAATGAAGGAAAATTCCCCTGCTTTCCATACTCAATTTTGTTTATAACTCCATTTTTAACTTCAATTAAGACATTCTCATAAAATTGAAAATCTTCTAATAAAGCAAATCTAACCTTTAATTCAAACCCTCTTTCTAAATCTAAATCTTTCATCCTTGATTAACCTAAAGTAAGAGCCAAATTTTTCTTCGCTCCATTCAATTTTCTCTAATGGAATATCGCCTTCTTCGTTTATATCTTTAAAGACTCTGATTATAGAGTATGTTGTGGTTCGTTGCGCAGGTATTCTTTTAGCATCAAAAATTAATCTTCTTATTTCTTTAGGAGACATATACTGACCAAACTTTGCTCCTGCAGTAGAAGAAATGCTTTCGTTTATTAATGTTCCTCCAAAATCATTGGCACCACAACTTAATAAAAACTGAGCAAATTTCGGCCCTTCCTTTACCCAAGAAACTTGAAGATTTTTTATGTAATTATTCAATACCAATCTTGAAGTAGCATATAAAGCTATTATTTCTTCTCCCGTAGGACCTGCTTTAATATTATTAACCAATTTATACTTATACATTGGAGCTTCCTCATATACGAAGCTTAGTGGAACAAATTCAGTAAATCCTTTTGTTTCTTTTTGTATTTCCCTAAGAATTAACAAATGTTTAGCTCTATGGATTTCGTTTTCAACATGACCATACATAATAGTAGAAGTAGAAGGAATTCCTAATTTATGCGCTGTCTTTATTATTGTAACCCATTCATTTGTGGATATTCTTCCTGGAGATATTAACTTTCTTATTTCATCATCTAATATTTCAGCAGCTGTACCAGGAATTGTATCTAAACCTGCTTCTTTCAGAATTTTTAGAAATTCATCATAACCCAATTTAGATAAATGAGTTCCATACCATATTTCAACAGGAGAGAAAGCATGTATGTGTATATTCGGTACTTCTTTTTTTATTTCTCTTATAAGTTTAGGATAAAATTCCCAGTCTAATTTCGGTGGCAAACCTCCTTGAATACAAACTTCTGTTGCACCTAAATGATAAGCTTCCTTAGCTCTTCTAACAACTTCTTCTATAGGCAAAAAATAAGTTTCTTCACTTCTAAAATCTCTACTGAAAGCACAAAAACCACAATTCATAATACAAACATTTGTAAAGTTAATATTTCTGTTAACAACATATGTAACGATATCACCAATAGTTTCCTTTCTTAAATAATCTGCAGCTAAACAAATTAGATACAAATCAATTCCTCTACATTTTAAGAGTCTTTCTACTTCATTAAGATAAAGATCTTTGTTTGATAAAGCCCTTTCTACTATAGCTACAACCTCAGGATCAGCAATCTTTTCTATATTTTCGATCTTCATATTATTTTTTCATTAACGTATCCATCTTTATCAACAAGTTTTAATGAAACTTCTCTTACTTTTTGAGATAAGAAACCTTCTTTATTTAAATATTCAGGATAAACAGGTAATCTCTGTTTTAAAACAAAGCCTTCCTTAGCTAGTCTTTTTCTTAAAATTTCTATATGAGGCCAAGGTTTTTCAGGATTAACATAATCTATTGTTAAAGGAGATATTCCGCCTAAATCATTTATTCCTGCTCTAACAAGCTTTTCAACTTCGTTATATAAATTAGGAGGAGCTTGGAGATTCATTTCTCCTAAAATTATCCTCGAAATTGCTAATAGTTTTAAAAAGTATTCCTCTGAAGGAGGAGGATGATTTTCCATCCTTATTCCCTTCTTTGGCATAAAGGGCTGGATTATTACTTCTTGTATATGTCCATATTCTTCATGTAACTTTTTAATTAAAAAGATTGAGTAAATAGCCTCTTCGACTGTTTCACCTATACCTACTAGTATTCCTGTAGTAAAAGGTATTTTTAGTTTTCCAGCTTCTTCAATCATTTTAATTCTTAGCTTAGGATTCTTGCTGGGGGCTAGCTCATGAGGCATACCTTTTTCCATTAGCCTTTCACTTGCATTTTCAAGCATAAGACCCATGCTTGGATTACTTTCCTTCAATTTAGCCATTTCATACCTACTAAGAATTCCAGCATTTGTATGGGGTAATATTCCCAAATTTAGCAAAATTTCTGAAATGTAAAAAAGCCATTCTGAAGTACTCTTGAATCTTTTACTATTTAAAAAAGTCAATGCTTCTTTATATCTACCTTCAGGCCTCTCGCCTGTCATTAAAAGAGCTTCGGTGCATCCAAGTTCTATACCTCTTTTAGCAACGTTAATTATTTCATCAATTTCTAAATATCTTCCTCCTTCATTTGGCTCTTTTCTATAAAAGCAATAATAACATATATCTCGACACAAATTTGTTACCGGTATGAAAACCTTTCTTGAATAAGATATAATATTCCCTTTATAGTGATCTCTGATCATAGAAGCAATTTCAAAAATTTTTTCATCATCCATTTGATTATAAATTAGCAAAGCTTCTTTTGGAGTAATATTTTTTGATAATATTAAAGCTTCTTTTAAATTCATTTATGAAATTATTAAACTATAACAAATTTATTTTTTCCTTTCTAAAAACATCTTCATTTTAAATTTTGCTGAGCTTTCTAATACCATTTCAGAAAGTTCACTTATAGTTTCCTTCAAATTTTGCAAACGATACTTTGCAAGCCATTTCTTTATTACAATAATAGAGTTTAAATCAATGTATGAAATCATTTTCGATATTTCCAATATTTTTTCTTTGATCTTTTCTCTTTCTACGATATAATCTACCAATCCTATTTTTTGCGCTTCTTGTGCGTCTATTTCTTCACCTGAAAAAATTAACCTTGTTATTCTCTTCCCCAAAACAAAGTAACCTATTGCTAAAGCTACTGGTGGAATTAAGGAAAGCCTAGCTTCTGGAATTGAAAATTTAGCTTCTGGAACAGAAATTACAATATCAGCTAACAATAAAATTTCACAACCTCCTCCATAAGCTAAACCATTTACTGCAGCGATAACTACTTTATTTAAATTAATTAAATTTAATGCAGCTTCATATAAACTATTAAAAAACTCAATAGCTTCCTTTCTATCTTTCAAATTATACATTGCTTGAATATCATCGCCTGCTGAAAATGCACGCCCTGTACCAGTTATTACAAGAATTTTGTCTTCATTTTTATTCGAAATTTTCAAAGCTTCAGAAATCTCATTCCAACCTTCTTTATCTAATGCGTTTAGCTTTTCAGGTCTATTTAAAATTATCCATGATATTCCTTCTTCACTTTTAAACAATATTCTTGAAAAATTGTTCATAATTAAAATTGTCTTATAATGATAATTAACTTTCATATTTTAACGATCGAATTCCTTCTGCCCTAAAGGGCAAAACTTTATTTTATATAAGATTTAAGCTTATTAAAAACTTAAATATTCTTAATATATGCGAAAAATATTTAGCTTGATAATCGTTCTGCTCATTGTTTTATCACTATTTAAATTAAACATGCCAATAAAAGCTCAGAGCGATAATTACTTATTATTTCAAAGATTTTACAGCGAAGAAGAAGCAAAAAATAGCATAAAAATAGGTGGAGATAACGGCGGTGCAGATCTGTTGCTTAATCCCATAAGCAATTTTGTTAATGACACAAACATTGGTTATTATGAAGCTAAGAAAGGAAGAATATATACTATTTTAATAAACCCTGTTCCAAAAAACATAAGCGGAAAATTTAATCCTTTTGAATATAAGGAAATAAGGTATGCAGTTAATTTCATAGCAGAAAGACAATGGTTTAAGAATGTTTTGTTAAAAGGCTATGCTAAGGAAACTTTCTCTCCTATAAATGAATATGATGCAGATTGGATAAAAGTAGCAGATATAATAGAAGGAAAGAATCTTAAAGATAATATAACTTTAGCAGAAAATATAATAAATAAAACTTTAACTAGTTTAAATATTAAAAAAATAAATGGATATTGGTATTATAATAATGAAACAATAAAAATTAAAACAATATTTATAAATAATGATCCAATAAGATATAATTATACTTTACATATTTCTAATATTCTTAAAAATTTAGGATTTGAAGTTGAAAATATTAATTTAACTTCAAGCGAAGCTAGAAATTTAGTTTATAACAACGATCCAAAAGATTTAAAATGGAATTTATATGTTGAAGAATGGAATATATATGAAAATTTAAGATATTCAGAATTTAAAGTAGCACAGTTTTATGCAAGCTGGTATGGTTTCATGCCAGGATGGAATATCCAAAAATTCTGGAACTATTTGAATTCTACAATAGATGATTTATCAGCTAAAATTTTAATCGGAGATTATTTAGATGAGAAAGAAAGAGATAAAATTTTAAGAAAAATAATTCAAATGGGAATTGAAGAAGCCGTAAGAATATTTGTAGCACAGAGAAGCGAAATTTATGTTTATAATAAACATAGAGTTGAAGGTATAATAAATGACCATGCAACTGGATTTGCAAATAAGATTAATTTCCTTAACATTAAACCAAAAATAAACAAAGATAAACCTTTGGTAATAGCTTATTTGCAAAAAATAGATGATTCATGGAATCCTATTGGAGGTTTTTTAGATTTTTCAAACAACTTAATATTTAATTTGATTTCAGATTCTTCTTACTTAAGAAATCCATATAATTCAACATTAATTCCTTGGAGAATAAAAGCTGAAGTTTTAAATTCTTCAAATAAACCAATATTCAATGTTGATTCTGCTATATATTGGGATACTAAAGAGAAAAAATGGAAATATGTTCAAAAAGATACTAAAGTAAGAAGCATAATAAAATTCGAAATAATTTATAGTAAATGGCAAGATCGAAGCGAAATGAATTTATACGATATTTTATATTGGTTTTATTTCCTTTGGGAATGGAGCGATAAAGCAGATGCGCTAGATTACAAATACAGCAAATATGTTGAGGCGTTTTTTAAACCTTTCATTAGTTTAATAAAAGGAATTAAAATTATCAACGAAACAACTTTAATTATTTATTCTAATTACTATTATTTTGATAAAAATGAATTATCTTACATTTTCCCTCCATGGACTAGTATACCATGGCAAATTTTATTAGCAACTGAAGAGCTTTTTATTGAAGGAAAAACTTCATGGTATAAAGAGGAAGCTAAAGAGTTAGGAATAAATTGGCTAGATTTGTTAAATTCTACACAAAGCAATTGGATTAGCATAATATTATCTAATTTTAAAAACAGAAGCTATGTTCCAGAAGCCTTATACGAAGGAGTAATAACTCCAATATCTTTGGAAGAAGTAAATAAAAGATACGATAATACAATAGTTTTTATAGAAAATTATAAACATGCTTTGATTTCCAATGGTCCTTTCAAATTAGAAAAAGAAAATGGCATATTAAAATTATCATTAATTAAAGAATATATAGTTCCAATAAAAGATTTAAATAAAACTATAAAATATATAAAAATAAATATTAAAGATGTTAAATTATCCAAAGCTTTAATAAAAGGAGATAAACAAGAAATTTTAATAAATATTACAACGAATTTAGAAAATTTAAATGAAAATTATTTTAAATTATTTTATATCGTTCAACATATTAGTGGCAAAATAGCTTTTGTTTCTTATGCTAATTTTACTAATGGTATATTTAAAATTGAATTTAGCACTTCAAATATGGAAGCTGGATTATGGTATGTTAAGTTATATTGTTATACCATATTTTCTTCAATACCTTCCATTCAATCTGAATATTTTGTTATAATTGGAACAAATACGAACAACACTATCACTAATTATACTACTACTCAAAATCGAACAACCGAAACTAGTATAATAACAATATTATCACCTACAACTACAATAAGTGAAACTACTACAACTACAACGCCATATGAAAGGCCTACAATAGATTATCCTACTATAATTATAATAATTCTTTTAATAGCAATTGGTATTACAATATTTTTAATTTTTAGAAAAAAAATATTTTGATCTTTTTGCTTCTTCTAATAGTAGACTTATGTTCTTACAATCTGATGCCTGCAAAGGTTTGAAGCAGCAAAGCTGTTAGGAAGAAGCCATACCAAATAATTCCTACGATAATAATGAACGTAGTTATTGGATGAGGTCTAAGATCTTTAGGTAAAAATTTGTAATCAACAATTACTTGTAATATGTAACCTATCAATAAAGCAAAGAGACCTAGATTAGCACCTAAAGCTATTAGCACGAAAGGCTGGGCTACGCCAAAGCCTATTGAGGCTATCATAAGTATTACAGCAATTGCAAATTCAAGATAAAGAACTGTATAATATAGTCTTCTTGGATCTTCTTTAGCAAATGATCTAGCCTTCTTGCTAGAAATCCAGAAGCAATCGGTTATTACTCGACTTGTAGAGTCCATAAGACCGAATTGGGTACCAAACAGTATCCAGAAACCACCAAATAATATTATAAACCATGCTGCTGCACCAAGAACATCAGCCAAAGCTGCAGCTTGGGCTGAGGCAACAGCAAAACCAGTAAGCGGTAAGCCTTTGGGAGCAAGTAATCCATATGCTAAAACACTGGTCATTATTACAGTTATGAATGTTAGAAGTGACATTATTATCCATGAATCTATTTTGGCTACCTTCTCCCATTCTTTCCAGCGTTTTAAATTTTCCTCGTTAATTTTGAAGGGAATTTCTTCGGTAGAGATCTTTACTTTTCTTCCTCCAATCACAGCTGATATGTAACCTACTTTTGAACCCATCCCCCATCCTTTGTCTCTAGCATAGCTGGAAAGCATCAAATTGAAAGCAAATCCTGCTGGAATATAAGCAATTGCAGCAGAAAGAGCAAACCAATCAGCTTTTTTGCCCAATGGAGATTCAGGTATAACTAGACCCTTGGCTATATCCCCCCAAGCCCAAGCTGGAGCACCTGCTATTACTCCAACAGCAACAAAAACTATAACCAATATCACAACGGGCCAATTTATAAGTTCCAATGTTCTTTGTATCTTATAACCTACATGTAATATAAATAAAGAAATAATTAGCAGTATAATGCCCCACATTAAAACAAGACTAGCATCACCAGCTCCAGGAAGTCTACCTAATTGCAAAGCAGCGATAGCAGTAGCTGAGGCAGCAGCCCAACCTGGCCAAATAACTGGAATGAAAACCATCAAAGCCCAAGCCCATGCCCACACTACTGGCTTTCCTAGCTTCATATAAGCATGCTGAATTGGTTGACCGCAGTAGATGGTATATTTCATTGACTGCGCACCAAGAACAGCTTGTACTATGCAACCTATTGCTGCCATCCACATTATACCAGCACCAAATGCTAGTATAGCTGCTGGGAATAAAATCCATTCGCCAGCTCCTATAGACAGAGATGCTAAAATTATACCTGGACCTATAGCCTTAAAGCGTTCTGAGAATGTTCTTGGTGGTGGAGGCAGATCAAAAATATCGGAAGATTTTTCGGAAGCCATTTTTAATATAATAATTGTATTCTTATATATAAAGTTTTTTATAAAAGTATGCGTTAATATACTTTCTTCGATTATCTGAATCCTACCCAAAATTATTAAAGTTAGATTTCTGATTACTTGTATTCTAGTAATCATACGAGTTTCTTATCTTATTTGATAACCGATTAGATAATTCTGAACTTAACTTGAAAATACTCAAATAGAAAATCTGAATATAAATGGAATATTTAATTAAATTATATAATGTTCTAATGAGATATTGATCAAGACATAAAATAAATAGTTTTCCAAATAGTATATCAGCCTATCAAAACAATAATTTAATAAAAAATAGAAACTATTTATTAGGTAATATGAGAGATGTTAATTCATTTTCAAATGCAAATATCTTATTGAATGAGGCAGATGAGTTATTGGAAAAAGGAGACGTGGTTCAGGCTTCTGAAAAATACTATAAAGCAGCTGAAGAAGCAATAAAGTTACTAGTAAAAACGTTAAACTTAACAAATATATTGGAGAAAGTTAAAGAAGAAGGTTATTGGAGTTTATCATCACTCCACGATGCAGTACTCCAAATATCTGAAAAACTAACCAATGAAGTATATGAATACTGGAAGTCTGCCATAATAATATTAACTGCAAACCTATCCAGAGATGTTTTAACTTTAGAAGTTGAAAATGTCAGGAAGCTTGTCAAGCTCGCAGATAAAGTTGCTAATTTTAAAATGGATTAATGAGGCAGATGAGTTATTGGAAAAAGGAGACGTGGTTCAGGCTTCTGAAAAATACTATAAAGCAGCTGAAGAAGCAATAAAGTTACTAGTAAAAACGTTAAACTTAACAAATATATTGGAGAAAGTAGCTAAGCAGAAAGTTTGGGACTCTAGATTATTATTTGATGCAGCAAGAATGATTTCTCAAGAAATTTATAATATATGGAAGAATGCATGGTATCTTCACGTTTATGGATTTCATGAAATGAAACTCAGCGATAAAGAAGTAAAACTAATTTCTAGTAATATTCACAGAATTGAAGATATATTAAATACTTATGTACCTTAAAGTTTTATCATTAACAGAAATTCTTTCTAATACTATATAAAGTTAGAGATTTGCTAGATTTTAGTAAAATTAACCGTGATACTTTTCAATAATATAAAAAAATATTAGTTGATATATCAAAAATTAAAAAATTGAAATATTAAACTTTTAAAAATTTATTTTCCTTTAAATTTAGGCTTTCTTTTTTCTAAAAAGGCTGAAACTCCTTCTATAAAGTCCTCGGTGCTAAAAAGCAAGCCAAATAACGAAGATTCTAAAGCTAAACCTGACCAAAGATTTGATTCTAAGCCAAATTTAACTGCATATTTCGCAGCTAACAATGAAAGAGGAGGTTTTTCTGAAAGTTTTAAAGCAAATCTTCTTGCTTCATTTAACAATTCATCATGAGGAACTACTTTGTTAACCAATCCTAGATTTAAAGCTTCTTTTGCAGGTATCCTTTCTCCTGTATATATCATTTCCTTAGCTTTTCCTTCACCTATTAGTCTTGGGAGTCTTTGGGTTCCGCCAGCTCCAGGAATTAAACCTAGATTAATTTCAGGTTGTCCCAATTCTGCTAATTCAGAAGCTATTCTAAAATCGCAAGCCATTGAAAGCTCCAATCCTCCTCCTACAGTATAACCATTTAAAGCTGCTATAACAGGTTTTGTGTATAGCTCAATTTTATTAAACAGTTCTTGAAATCTTCTAACATAAACGGCTCCTAAAAAAGGAGTAACTCCTTGAAAAGCTGTAATATCTGCACCCGCACAAAAAGCTCTTCCTGTTCCTGTTATTATTAAAACACGTATTTTATCATTTAATTCCAATTCATCAAGTACTTGAGATAATTCCTTTATCATTTCCATATTTAAAGCATTAAGCCTTTCTGGTCTATTTAGATAAATCCAAGCTATAGGTTCTTCAATTCTTAATATTATTGTAGAAAGCTTTCTTTCTTCAACTTTTCCATATTCATAAAATCCTTTACCACTTCTAACACCAATTCTTCCTTCATTTACCATTTGAATTAATAAAGGATCAGGTGAATATTCTTCCCATCCTTTTTCTCTTTTAACTTCTTCAAGAATTTTTACTACATTGTCAATTCCAAATTCATCAGCATATTCAAATATTCCTTTGGGATATCCTAAACCTAATTTACATGCCTTATCTATATCTTCCTTGCTTGCAATTCCTTCCCTTAGCATCCAAGAAGCTTCATTTATAGCTAAAGCTATTATATATAAAGGATTTAATTTTTCTGATTTTTCCTTAGGTAGCTCAGGTTTTACAAACTTTCCAGGAGCAGGATAAACATAGAAACCTTTTCCTGTTTTAACACCGTATTCTCCAGCTTTAAATTTTTCTATAAAAAGATTACAACCATGAACCTTAAAACCTCTTTCTATTAAAACTTGAAGAACATAATAGAATATATCTATACCACTATAATCAGCTAATTCAAAAATTCCCATCGGAAATCCTAACTTATATCTAGCCGTTGAATCAACTTCTATGATATCAGCTTTTCCATCCAATACAATATTGCAAGCTGAATTGAAGACCCTTGCAAGAATTCTATTAACGATGAAACCTGGGATATCTTTGTTTACAATAACTGTTTGCTTTCCAAATTTTTTAGCTAATTCGTTTGTAACATGAACTGTAAAATCGCTTGTATCTTTACCTCTTATTATTTCAACTAAAGGCATTAAAACAGGAGGATTAAAGAAATGCATACCTATAACTTTATCTGGCCTTTTGGTAGCATCAGCAATTTCTGTTATAGGTAAACTACTTGTATTTGTAGCCAATATTGTATGAGAAGGAGAATGTTGATCGATTAATGAAAATACTCTTTTCTTTTCATCCAACTTTTCTATTATAGCTTCGATTACAAAGTCTGCGTCTTTAACAGCTTCAATAATATTGGTTGTTAAAGAAATTCTTGAAAGAATTGTTTCAACATTTTCTTTTATTTGGCCTTTTTCATGAAGCTTACTTAAACTCCATTGTATTTTACTAAGAGCATTTTTTAATATTTCATCAGAAATATCTACTACAGCAACTTTGTAGCCAGCAATTGCTGCTAATTCAGCTATTCCATGACCCATCGTTCCTGCTCCTATTACTGTAATCTTTTTTATTTCAAAGCTCATATTATATCAATAGTTGCACCAAATATATTCCTAATTAACATTCTTACAAGCGTTATCCTTTGAATTTCATTCGTTCCTTCATATATTGTTGTTATTAATGAATCTCTCAGATATCTTTCTATTCCTGTTTCCTTATCTACACCATATCCTCCATGGATCTTTATAGCTAAAGAAGAAGCTTTTTCTGCTATTTCTGTAACATACATTTTAGCCATTGAAGCTGCCAATAAATATTCAGGAGAATTTTTATCTGCAAGTGTTGCTGCCCAATATGTTAATAATCTACATGCTTCCAATTCAGTAAGCATATCAGCTATTTTAAAAGCTATTCCTTCAAAGGAAATTATAGGTCTTTCAAAGGCATATCTTTGAAGAGAATAATTTAAAGATTTTTCAAAAACTCCTTGAATGATTCCTAATGCTTGTGCAGCTATACCTAATCTTCCATGATCATAAGTTGTAACTGCTATTTTAAATCCTTCACCTTCCTTTCCTAAAAGATTCTCTTCAGGAACTTTAACATTATCAAGAATAATTTCATAAGGCTGTTCTCCTCTTAATCCTATTACATTTATTTTTGAACCAATTTTAAATCCTGGATAATCCTTTTCAACTATAAAAAATGATAAACCTTTCCATCTTTCTCTTTTACTTGGAGGTGGAGAAGTTCTTGCAGAAACAACAAAATATTGAGCTTTTTCAGCTCCCGTTATAAAAATTTTTCTACCGTTCAAAACCCAATAATTTCCTTCTTTTTTTGCATTGGTTTGAATTCCAGCCACATCACTTCCAGCACCAGGTTCAGTATTTGCATGGGCAGCGAAAACTTCTCCTTTTGCTACAGGAGGTATATATTTCTTTTTTTGTTCTTCATTTCCAAACAATAAGACTGGTGTGGTAAATAAATGATTTACGCCAAAAACTATAGCAAATGCTGGACATACACGGGAAATTTCTTCAATTAATATTACCAATTCCAATGCACCTCCTCCTTGTCCTCCATATTCAGCTGGTATTCCTATACCTGGAAAACCTAATTCTTTAGCTCTTTCTATAAGTTCTTTAGGAAATTCATTTTTTTCTTCAATTTCCTTTATTCTCGGTTCAAGTTCTTTTTCTACAAATTCTCTAACAGTTTTTCTAAAGACTTCATGTTCCTCTTTTAATATTACATTAAAATCTAGAATACTTTTAAAGGGAAACATAAATACTATTACTTATACAAATTAAAAAATTTTAATTTCTTTTTTTATTTTAAAAATATGAGAATTGGTTTAATTTTATTTTTAATTTTAAATTTGATAGGAATCTTTCTCACTTTATATTTAACTGATCTAACTTTGAAAGCTAAAAGTGCTTGTCCATTGGATTCATTTATTTCATGTGAGAAAATATTAAATAGCGAGTATTCTTATTTCTTAGGTATACCTTTGGCTTTATATGGTACTTTTGGCTTCATAGGTTTAACTATTCTTTATTTTTATAAAAGGTTCGCATATTTGATCTGGGGACTATTAGGAATTGGAGTAATAGTTTTTTTACAATTCTTACAAATTTTTATATTAGAAGCATATTGTATCTATTGTGCTTCTTCACATGCGATATTTATTTCTTCTTTTGTTTTAGGTTTTAAAATAAAAACTTAATATTGAAATGGTATATTATGAGATTTTCTTGGATTATTAACGATAAATTAGCCGCAAGCAATATAATAAGAAATGAAAAAGAAATAAGGGAATTGAAGAAAAAAGGTATTACGAATGTTGTTTGTTTAGTTGAAGAACATGAACTGCCTTTTAGAAATGTAAAAGAATACGAGGAAATTTTAAGCAAGTATGGAATTGAATTGAAGCATTTTCCTATCAAAGATTTTTATGCTCCAAGCCTTGAATATCTCATAAAGATAATAAAATACATTGATGAAAAGATAAAAGAAAATAAAAAAGTCCTTGTACATTGTTACGGTGGCTTAGGAAGAACTGGTACAATAGTAGCATCCTTTTTAGTATACTATAAAAAAGTTGGTGCTGAAGAAGCTATAAATTATGTAAGAAAAATTAGACCCGGAAGCGTAGAAAGCTATTATCAAGAAGAAATTGTTAAAAGATTTGAAGAATATTTATTTGAAAACAATTTTAACTTATAAAATAATTTAAACAATAATAAAGAAAGAAATATCAATAATAAAAATAATAATATATAAAAGTTTATTGTAAACTCCCAATCAACATAAATTTTATATGGTTTATCAACTATAATATCTAATTTATTTGTATAAAGAATTTTATCATCATATTTTATTTTAGGACTTAATAAATGTAAAAAATCTAAAGGATCTAATATTCTTATGTTAGCCTTGGATCCTTTTTTATACCAGCCTTCTCCCAATACAATTCCATAGCTTTTGATAACTGTTATACTATATTCTATATCCCAAACAATTTTCAAATTATACGGTTTGTCTAAAATAATCGATATAGAGTTGGAAGTTGAGTTAAAATCTCCAGTCCATGCCAAAAATTTTGCCCTTTCACCTTCAGAAATGATAATATTCTCTGGAACAGTTAATGTTAATTTAACACCAGCATCATGCCATTCTTGATATTCAACAGGATATTCTGAAACAACATTTATTCTAAACTGTTTTTTAAAATTAATTATCAGTATTCCACCTTCATTCAAATTTAATTTTATTATACTCGAGTTTGTTGCATATATTCCTTCAGTTGATAAATACAAATACCTTGTATTATTGATATAATAAGCTTCAGGTATATGAATTGTTATATTCAGATAATTATTGAAATCAAGAATTAAAGGTAATGTATAATTCTTGCCATTTACCAATATACTTATACTTTCAGTAGTATTTGAAATTATTAATAAAGACTTGGAAATTCTTAGCTTCATTGCTAATTCGAAGGCTTTAGGTGAGCCCAAACCTGTTACAGGATCCCATCCTTCTTTAGCTTTATATAATCCATTAGTTCCTTCTGTTATATCATTAAAAACTTCATGATAGTTTTCTTTATAAAGTTTATATAAATATGGATTAAGGAAACCTAACGTTTTATTATTAATTTGAGAAATTATTGCATATAAAGCAGCCCATTGAGGAGCTGCTAAGCTTGTACCATATCCAATTTTCCATTCTCCGTTAAAATAAACATAATAGCCTGATTCTTCAGCTGAATTGTATGCAACATCAGGAAATCCTCTTTTGCTTCCAATTTCTTCAGGTTGATAAGAAGGTCTTTCAAAATAATAACTGTATCCTCCTCCTGAACCATAGGTTTCATTATCTAAATATCCTCCCCAAGCTATTTCTTTATTTCCTACAATCATTGTTCCGCCTACGCTAACAACATAGGGATCTGTAGCTGGATAAAAAGGAATAGGTTTGCTAATACCCTTTCTATTTGGATCTGAACTAGAGCCCCAGTCTCCTGAAGGAAAGAAAAAAGTAATTCCTTTTTTTACAGCTTCTTCAAATATTTTATTTGCTGCTTTTATTTCTGCTTTGCTAAGAATATCTTCAGGTATTAACCAGCTAATTGAAACAATTTTGCCTAAATCTTTTGAAACAATGTAATTGAAAAGTTCTAAAAACGATGAATATTTTGTATTTGGAATTACAGCTAGTATTATTTCAGCATCAGGAGCAATCGCAACAGCCCATTCTATATCTGCAGTAGTTTCATCGCCTATTTTATCGGTTTTTTCTAACACATAATGCACCTTTATTTCCTTTCTTTTTATATTGAATCTATCAAAGAATGTATTAATATCATTATAACTAAAAGTATAAACTGAACCTATAACTATTTTTTGTCCTTTACCAGTGTAACCTAAAGATAAAAGTTTATCGAATCCGTAAAATTTTCTTATTTCTTCTACATTAAAAACTTTCGAAGATACTTTAGCATAGTATAATTGATTTATTGCTTTTGTAAAATTATTCAATCCAGAAATACAAATTATAAAATCTTTAAATTTATAATCAATTTTGGGAGCAGTAGAAAAATAATAAAAATTTTTATTATAATAATAAACATAAAATTTTATTTTAAACAAATTTTCTATTTTAATTTTTTCAGCTTCAAATGCTATTAATAATTTATTTTTATAAATAGTTATATTTTGAGGATTTATACTTTTGATCAAATTTATTAACTCATTAAATAATATTTCTGATTGAGTATCATTTTTATAGTTTAAGCTTATAACAATTCTTAAATTAATATTTTCTTTTAAATAATCAATATATATTGAATTTTTAGGAGGATGAATTACTGTATCTTTCATTTCAAATAATAAAGGAGGCGATAGTTCGTAATTTATTAAGCTAATAACGTTAAAGATTAACAATAAAAATAAAAGATACATAAAAAAATAAATTAGCAAGGAAATATAAGCTTTATGCAAGAAGAAAAAGTAGCAGCAGTAGGGATAATTTTAAAGAATAATTCAGTACTATTGATAAAAAGAAAAGTAGATGAGAGGGATCCTTGGTCTGGAGATATTGCATTGCCAGGAGGTAGGAAAGAAAAAGAAGATAAAAATTTATTTGATACAATAAAAAGGGAATTAAAGGAAGAAGTAGGTTTAAATGTTGAAGAACTTAAATACTTAGGCGAGCTTCATTTTTTTACTCCAAGAAGTAAAAGAGTACCTAAAATAAGAGTAAAACCTTTTGTTTTTCTAATGGAAAAAGAATTAAGCATCAAAAAAGGAGAAGAAGTTGAAGAGGTTTTTTGGGCTAACTTCAATGAATTTGTGAAAAAAACTGTATTAATAAAGAAGATTAATAGGAGAAGAAAGGCTTTTATATACAAGAATTATGTTATTTGGGGCTTAACTTATAGAATATTAAGTGAATTTATTACTCATTTTACCCATTTTCACTAAGAATAATACCTTTTGTTAAAGAGTAAGAAAGCTTAGAAAGTTATACTAAAGTGATGCCTTACGGATATTTTTATGTTAAACTAAGATAAATCTTGCAATTTCTTTATTATTGTTGCATGCTTTTCTTCATCCATATCTATTGATTCTAAAAGCAAACTTACAATAGGGTAATCTATATTAATTGTTTCTTTTAAGGATATTTCTTTTGCTTCTATTTCATTTCTAAGCATGTCCATTACAAAATCCTTTGATAATTTCTCATATTCTATTTCGATTTTACCTTCCAATTTTGCTAAAACCATTGATAATATATCAGCATGCCTTATACTATCTGAGGCTATCATTCTTAACAACAATTTTAAAAATTCATCTTTAACTAAACTTGCCATATTTAAGCATTTTTGAGCTGCTTCTATTTCAAGATTTATTCTTTCCTTTAATATAGCTTTAATTTGCTCGGTTTTTAATTTAACTTTTTTAACTTCTTCAGCAACCTTTACTCCAGTTAAAGAAGAATACACATCATTAACAAGATTTATGAAATAAAACTCAGTAATAGGAAGTTTTAATTCCTTTCTTTTTAAAATATCATTTATGAATCCATCAATTAATAATTTTATATTCGAGTTATTCTTTAAATAATTAATAACATTATCATACTTTTTGCCTCTTTTACCTTTAAGATATTGTGATATTGCTGCAGGAGTTATACCTAAGACTTCAGAAATATCTTTATTTGAAAATTTATATTTTTTAAATTCAATAGAAAGAAAAATTCGTAAAGATATTAATATTTCATCATATTTAAATTTCATAATTAAGCATTAATTTATCAAAAATTTATTTATTTTAAGTTAATCCTAAATATAATTTTGCTAGTTCTTTATGTCCAAGCAGATCTTTAGGATTTCCCTCAAAATTTACCCTTCCGCTTACAAGTAAATAAGAATAATCAGAGATTTCCAAGGCTCTTCTTGCATTCTGTTCAACAATGATAACAGTTATGCCTAGTTCTCTTGAAAGAAAAGTTATAGTTTCAAGAATTTGCTTTGCAATTATAGGAGCCAAATTACCAGGGTTTAATTCCAGAAAAGGAAACAAAAACTTTAAGCAAAAAAGAAATCCTTGAAATATTAAATAAATATAGTAAAAAGAAATGAAAACGGTTTATAAGACTTTAAAAATAGAAACAAAGAAAAAAATTGAATTAATAGATATAACTAATGAAGTTGAAAATTTTGTAAGGGAGTCAAATATAAAGAACGGATTTTGTTTGGTCTTCGCTCCACATGCCACTGCTGCTATAATAGCTAATGAAAACGAAAAAGGATTAATAAACGATATAATAAGGAAGATAAAAGAAGAATTTCCACAAGAATATAATTGGGAGCATGATAAAATAGATGATAATGCCTATGCTCATATAGCTTCATCTTTTATAGGAGCTTCAAAAGTCTTTCCTATAATAGATGGCAGGTTAATAAGAGGTACTTGGCAAAATATATTTCTAGTTGAACTTGATGGGCCTAGATTTATTAGAAACGTAATATTACAAATAATTGGTGAATAAAGATAATTTAAACGTTGAATATTTTCCTTATAATTTTAGAGAAACACAGCTCGAATTGTTTAAATTTATTCAAAAAAATATTCTTGACAATAATCTAATAATAAATGCTCCTACAGGATATGGAAAAACAATAATAATATTATCTTCAATTTTGCCTATTGCTAAAGAATTAGGCAAGAAAATTATATGGGCAACAAAAACTGGAGCAGAAACTGATAGACCTATTGAGGAATTAAAAGTAATAGATAAACATTTAGGAAATAAACAATCTAAAGTCTTTGGAATTTCTATTAGGGGTAAAAAGGATATGTGTTTATTGAAAAGAATGTTAAGCGAAGATGTAGATTATGATGAAGTCAGTTTATTTTGTAAAACAAAAATAAAAAATAATCAGTGTAGATATTACAGCAGATTGTTATATGAGTACGTGCCTTATCAAAAAGCTCCTTTATTATATTCTGAAGTTTTAAATTTTGCTGAGAAATATGAAATTTGTCCCTATTATTACCAGTTATCTCAAATATATGATGCGGATGTTATAGCTGTAAATTATAACTATATTTTCAATGAGCAAATAAGCTGGACTTTAAGGAATAAGATTAACTTTAAAGATGTAATACTTGTAGTAGATGAAGCCCATAATTTGCAGTTCCTAATAACTAGTTTAAATCAAAAGGAAATAACTTTAGGAACAATAAGAGGAGCAATTAAAGAAATGGATGAATATAGAATAAATAACGAGGAGATTCGAAGTTTTCTAAACAAATTTGAAAAAGAAATGCTTAGAATAATGACTATATTAAAAGAAAGAGGTAAAGAAGATGTTCCTATTAAGCTAGATAAAGTTGTGGAAAAATGTGGAATGATTTGGGATTCTAAAATAGGAGAAAAATTATTAGAATATGGAATTAAAGTAAGGTTAGCAAGAATAAGGGAAAACAAAGTTCCAAGATCTAGTTTATATAGATTAGGTGAGTTTTTGTCCCAAGCATATGAAATGAGAAACATTGATGGTGTTAAAATAATCGCTACATTAAAAGAAAATAATATTTCATTTGAAATTTTCGATATGCGCAGTTCAGAAATTTATTCTAATATTTGGGATAAATTTTACAGGGTAGTTCTTTGTTCAGGAACATTAGGTTCAATAAAATCTTTTGCAGAAATAATTGGTTTAGAAAATTATGTGGGTAAAAAAGAGGAATTTAAAATAAGGAAAGAGAACTTTTTAACGTTATTAACTAACAATTTGTCAACAAAAGGAGAGGAATTATCGAAGGAGGAGGCTTTAAAATATATAGAAAGCATAGATAGTTTTGTTTCCTCATTAAATGAAAATATTGCTATATTTTCAGCTAGCTATAGAATTCAAGAAACATTAATTGAAAATGGATTAATTGAAGTTTTGAGAAAAAATTCTAGAAGAGTTTTCATTGAAACCCAAGATATGGCTGGAGATAAAGCTAAAAAACTTCTGGAAGATTTCAAAAGCCAAGCATACAAAGATGTTAAAGGAGTTTTAGTAGCTTCTGCAACAGGTAAATTTGCTGAAGGAGCAGACTTTCCAGGTAAAGAATTGGTAGGAATTTTTCTTGTTGGTATACCCTTTGATAGGTTAACAGCTAAAACACACTTACTTATAAATTACTACGTAAAAATGTATGGCAGAAAAAAAGGCATTTTTTATTCTTATATTTTGCCTGCAATAAGAAGGGCTTCTCATGCATTAGGAAGAGCGGTTAGAAGTCCTGATGATAAGGCTATCTTTGTACTAGGAGATAAACGCTATAAAAGATTTTTAAAATTTTTACCTAAATTTTCTACGATAAATATATTTTATGTTAATAATTCTAATCAAATAAAAGAAATAATTAAGAGAAAATGTCCTAAATTAATATAATATTTCATATTTAAAAATTTATTAATTATTAAATAAATTTTAATTTTTAAAGTATTATTTTCAAAATAACTGAGCTGACACCATGCTGAAATAAGATTTTTTCTTAATAAACAATAAATATTTTTGCGATTAATATTTTTTAATGAAAATAACATATGGTCTAAAATTATATTTTGGTCCTGCAGGAGTTCCTCATGCAGCAAAAAAGAAAGATACTTTAACAGGAATAAGAACAGTTAAAGAATTAAATCTTAACGCTATGGAGATCGAATTTGTTTATGGAGTAAAAATGAATGAAGAACAAGCTATACAAGCTAAGTCTTTATCAAGAGAATTAGAAATAGTTTTAACTGCTCATGCTCCTTATTATATAAATCTTAATTCAAGTGAAGAAAGCAAACTAAGAAATAGCATAAACTTTATAGTTCAAAGTGCAAAGGCTTTATATTATGCCGGTGGCTATAGTGTTTGCTTTCATCCAGGCTGGTATCAAAAAACTTCAAAAGAAGAAGCTTTTCAAAGAATAAAGCAAGCATTAAAAAAAGTTATTTCTATAATAAAAGATGAAGGATATGAAGTATGGATTAGACCAGAGACAATGGAAGGAAAAACAAAGTTTGGTGATTTGGATGAAATTATTAAGCTATGCGAAGGTATGGACTATACTTTACCATGTATAGATTTTGCACATTTAAGATATAGGAATGGATGGAATTCTAGAGAAGAATACGAAAATGTGCTTAATAAACTAGAAGATAGCTTTGGCAAAGAGATTTTAAAAAACATGCATATACATATATCAGGAATAAAGTTAGACAAAGCAGGAACGCATGTAAATTTAAATGAATCTGATCTTAAATGGAAGGATCTAATTGAAGTAATAAAGGAATATAATGTTTATGGGGTAATAATTAGCGAAAGTCCAAATTTAGAAGAAGATGCTTTACTTATGATGAATTATTATAATAGCTTATAATGTGCAGGCTATTTTGCGCCTTAGCTAAAGATAAGATAAACTTAAATTACTACTTAATTGAAGCAAAGTATTCAATTATAAAGCAAGCAAAATATGAGAAACAAGATGATGGTTGGGGCCTTGTTATATATGATAAAAATAAGCCAAGTTTTATTATCAAAAGTATAAAACCTTTTTACGAGGAAAAAATTGAATATTTAAACTTTTTTAGTCCAAAATTAGTACTTTTCTTTGTTAGAGAAGCAAGCAATCCCAGAAACATTGATAAAAAATTACTTATAAATATAGAAGCAACACAACCTTTCTGTTATCAAAATATTTCTTTTGCTCATAATGGTAGCATAGAAATTCCAGATGAAGTAATCCAAAGCTTGGGTAACTTCAAATATAAACCTTTAAGTCTAAACGACAGCGAAGTCTATTTTATTTGTTTCTTAAAATTTTTTGAAGAAGAAAAGGATGTATTCAAAGCTTTAAAGAAAACAGAAGATTTTATTGTAAAAACATATAATGAAACCAAAACTAATAAAAAGAGACCATATTCAAGCTTAAATGTCATAATTTCTGATGGTTACAAAATATATGCCTTGAATAAATATTTATCAAATTATAAGCAGTCCTTAATAGATCCTAATAGAGAATATTATAAAATGTGTTATTATGCTGATGATGAAAAACTAATAATAGCATCAGAGCCAATTGAAGAAGAAGGATGGAGAGATTTGGGAAACAATAAATTTATTGAAGGCTATATCGAAGAAGGAAAAGTTTGCTTTAAAATAAGCGATTTTTAACTTATTTCTTTCATTATATTTTTATAACCTTCAAAACCTTTTTCTAAGCTATAAGCCTTTATTCCTAAGCTTCTATAATAATTAGCTAATCCCTTGCTTGTTAATCCTCTTTCACATACAAATATTACCATTGAATCCTTGTATTTTTCTTCAGAAAACTCCATTATCGAAATGGAATTGGGTATTTTGAATTTTTCAGGCATCAAGTTAACTATTACTGCATCCTTAGGAATAAAGCTTATCGTAAATTCTTCCTCTTTGAATATGTTTTGAATATCTTCTTCTTTAACTTTGTTTATATCTATCTCCATTAAACTTTTCAAAGATTCATTTATCGATTCTTCTATTCTTGAAAATTCATTTCTAAATTTATTTAAATCTACTCTAGGAGTTAAAGGTCCAATAGCTATAGCACAAAGCTCCTCTACTTTTAAAGAAAGATCATACGTTCCAATTTTTTTAGAATGTTCAATTATTTCCCTTTTATCTAAACCTATCAAAGGTCTTAGAATTGGTAAAGATATTCCTTCCTCTGCAGCCCTAATATTTCTTACTGTTTGACTTGTAGCTTGAGCTATCGATTCGCCAACAACTAATGCTTCATATCCTTTATTTAATGCTATTTTTTCTGAAGCTAAATACATAGCCCTTCTTAAAGCTACTTGCCATATTTTCGGATCCAAATTTCTCATAATATCTTTTATTACCGGTTGAAACTTTACAACATAGAACTTAGCATTATGTCCATAGAACCATTTATCTGATAAAAATTTTGCAACATAAAATACTTCTTGAACATCATTAAGGCTACCCATGCTAAAATGAACAAAATCTACTTTACAGCCCCTTTTAGCTACATACCATGATGCTACAGGCGAATCGAAACCTCCCGAAAATAAGCTAAGTACTTTATCTCCTGAACCTATCGGTAATCCTTCAGCTCCTTTATACTTTTCTTCAAAAACATAAGCTTCTTGACCTCTTATTTCAACATTAATTTCAATATCTGGATTGTTCAGATTTACTCCCTTTGAAAAAGGATAAAGTTTAGAGCCTATAACTTGTGAAGCCTGCATTGAATTAAAATCATGTTTGCCTGCTCTGCTACATCTTACTGCAAAGGTTTTATCTTTAACTTTATCTTTATAAATTTCTTTAATTTTTTCAGATAAATCATCAAGTTTTTCAAAATTAATCTTTATCGAAGGAAAAAAGTTGCTTATTCCAAAAATTCTCTTTAAGAAATCTAAATTATCTAAATCTCCTTCTATTAAAATTCTCGAAAATTTCCACTTTACTTTTGCATTTATTCCTTCTTTTATTAAAGCTTCTTTAATGTTTTTTGCTACTAATCTTTCAAACAATAATCTAGATCTTCTTTTTCTATAAGTAACATCACCGCTTAGCCTAACTATAACTGTTTTCACAAAAAGAAATTAACCGAGTAAACTTAAAAAAGTATTTTAAAATTAAAGAATTCTCCTAAAACTATTCCTATGGCTAAATAAATAAGAAAGATTCCTAAGCAGAACATGATAATCCTATGGCCTTTGCTTCCTAAAAAATTGGTTGATAAAGAAGCTACAGAAGCTAAACCTGTTAACCATGCATAATCTAGCCATACATGGGCAATATACATAACTATGAAAAATAAAAGCGAATTACCTGATTCAATAATAATTTTTATTAAAACAAAACCTACCGTAACCCACCATAGAAGAAAATAAGGATTTAATATTGAAAAAATTACACCTATCAAAAAGGGATGATATATTTTTTCTATTTTCATTTCAATTTTTACTTTTGATAAACTTTCTCTTATTATAAAAAAAGCAAACATTAATATAAATATCAATATAAAAGTTAGAAAGAAAACTTTAACAATAAAATTTTGTAAAAATATTTTTATTTGTTCATAAATTAAAATTAAAATAATTATATAAGGAATTTCTACAGTCATATGACCCAAAGCAGCTAATACACCAACTTTCCAATTTCTTTTAAGACTAACAGCTACGGTAGCTACTGTTAAAGGACCAGGCGATAAAGCACCGCTTGCAGATATAATTATCGTAAGAATTATTAAATCGAACATTTTTTAATAAAATTATTTTAAAAATAAAAACTTTTATTACCATGTCTTCTTATTCGCACCGAGCTTAAACCATAAAACTTCTATTACTGTATTTCATCTAGCAAACTTTGTTTCTTTTGTTTAAGCCTTATTCTTTCCTCAACGTATTTATCCCCATCGATTTTTCCTTGTTTAAATTCTTCATCAAGCCTTCTTAACTGTTCATCTATTTCCTCTATTCTCTTTTTAATAATATCTGAATAATTAACATAAGAAGATGAATAAACCTGCGATGGAATAAATCTTCCTTTTATTAGACCATCTTCTATCCTATAAACTTCATGGGCTATTCTTGTTACATTAGGATCATGTGTAACTATAATTATAGTTTTCTTTAATTCTTCATTGATCTTTGAAAAATAATCAGTTACTATCTTAGTATTATATGAATCTAATTCTCCAGTAGGTTCATCTGCAAGAATTAAAGGAGGATCGTTAGCTAAAGCTACGGCTATTGCTACTCTTTGTTGTTCTCCTCCACTAAGTTCTGATGGAAACTGATATCTTCTATTTTTTATTCCTAAAATATCTAACAGCATTTCTATTCGATCCTTTCTCTCTTGCTTAGGTATGCCTAAGCTTATCATTGGCAATTCTATGTTTTCTTCAGCAGTTAGATCAGGAATCAAGTTAAATAATTGAAAAACAAAGCCTACATATTTTCTTCTATAATTTATTAATTGAGAAGGAGATAAATTAGATACAATTATATCACCAACTTTAACAGTTCCTCCTGTAGGATAATCCAATCCGCCTATTAAGTTAAGTAAGGTAGTTTTTCCGCTTCCACTAGGACCTATAATTGTTACAATGCTACCACTTTCAATATCTAAATTAACACCTCTTAAAGCTTGAACTTCAACTTTACCAGTTTTATATATTTTTATTAAATTTTTTACATGAACATCTATACCTTTCATATTATCTCCTCTACTTTAACTTGAATTCTTTTAATAAATATAGCAATGGGAATTATTAAACTTAAAAATACAGCCAATACTATAGTGATCAAATACAAATAATGATAAGGTAAAACAATAATTCTATATTCTAAAATTGAATATGCTAAAAATGTACTGTTAATCCAATTTACATAACCTAGCATTGTAGCCAAAGAAGTAATAATTCCTATAATAAGAGCGGAAATAATTATACCTAACATTGAAGAAAGATTAATATTGAATAACTGTTTCCTATCAAGTCCCCTAATATGCTGTAAGACTATGGTTTTAGACCTTTCAAAAAGATTAACTATTGATATTGATATTATTCCTAGGGAAATTAAAAGTATAGAGATTATTGTTTGAAAGTTCAAATATTCCTCCGTTAAAAGAAAGCCAGTTTTCTTTTGTTTATAGATTTCTTTAAATGTTACTATAAGATAGGCTCCTTGCATTCCTGTAATTTTTTCCTTTACAGCATCAGTATATTCAAGGGACTTTAGTTTTACTAAAATTCTTGGTTCAAAAAATGTTTTGAATTCTTTCACTGCATTTATATTTATGAAAGATTTGAAAATTCCCCAACTGTATGCTTGCTGAATCGCATCGAACTGATAATATACAACATCAGATTGATATTTAAATTCCTTTCCATAAAAACCAATTATTTTAAACTTTTTTGAAACATAACCAAGCGGAAGAGTTATTTGATCACCATATTTACGATTTAGATACTTGGCTACGCTAAGATCCAATATTATTGAATTTTCATCAAGCTTTTTAAATAATTCTAAAGGAGTTCCATTTTTGAATAAACTTTCTTCAAGAAAAGCTACTTTGACAAATTCATCTGGATTAACCGCATAAAAATTAGCAAATGAATAAACCAAAGTAGCATATTCTACTTCTTGAAAAGCTTTAATTTTAGCCAAAGAATATTCTGCTAAAGTATGATCATTGAAATGAACTTTAATATCAGCTTCGCTTTCTAAATAAGCACTTCGAATGTTGAAATCTTCTTGGGAGGACAAATTAATAACATTAAAGAAACTATAAAATATTATAAGCGAAATAACGAAGATTATTACTGAATTTCTAGAAGCTGCTCTGCTTATGCTTTTTGAAGAAATCGATGCTAAGTCTTTTAAGAAAAATTTCATAGCTGAAACAAATTTCGAATGAATAAAAGTTCCGTGATATGATAATATTTTCGATAAGCCGTATAAGAAAAGAAAAGGTCCTATTATATTTAAAGGAGCATCGATTATTAATAAAATGGATAAAGCAATTACTAAGACGAAATTTCCTGTTCGGAAAGCTTCAGCTTGCATTTGAAGTAAATTGATTTGAAATATCCATATGAGTATTTTATAAGTTCCTAGTATCAGCGCAACCCAAACTCTCATTTTTTTATAAGGCTTTTCCAAATGCTCGTACATTTCTCCATACAAAGCATGTAAAATTGGAATATTCAACACCCTTCTCAAAGGGAAAATAATTATCAAAAATGCTATTATAAAGGAGAAGATCAAAGTAAGAATAAAAGCGAGCTGATTATTAATTAAAATCTTTATTATATCAAAAATTTGTACTCCAAAGGATAAAGAAAGAACAATTGAAGAAAGAAAATAACCAATTATTATACCTAATAGTATAACTATGGTAATTTCAAATAAATATAAAATAAATAGCTTTGCTCTACCAAAACCTCTTATTTTAAATAAAGCCATTTCTCTTTTGTTCAAGCTGTACATTAAATCACTTAAAGAAGAACCTAAATACCATGCAATAAATAGTAAAGGCAATGAAAGGAAGACAAAAAATAGGATATAAGCAGTATAATTTTGAGATATTGTCCCCAGAGTGTTAGTTATATTATCATTATTGTAAGAGAAATAAGCATACTTTCTTACTATATTCTCTAATTGTGAACGAATATTCAATACCGTATTCCTTGATTTATCTAGATCTGCGACATCAATTACAGAGGTCCTATCAAGGAAAACGTTTATCGTGTAAACAGTTCTAAAATTTAATTTATTTTTATTAGCTTCTTGCAAAAATTCTTTTAAAAAACTATCATAGCTTATAATGTATGTATTTGTAATGCTAATTGCATCAATATATTGAAAGAGTGGAAAGCCTATGTTTTCTACATTTAATACGTTTTTGATGCGAATAGTAATATTACCCAATTTTAATGTACTTTGTTGAGAAGTATGGAAAATATCTCCACGCGAACTACTGATCAAAATTGCTTCATATTGACTAGGAGGTAATAGTCTAATTTTCTTATAAAATAAGCTATCATCCTTTATAGCAAAGATACCTAGCGGAAGGGTAACATTTGGATAGACTTGCGTATAAATATCAATTCTCAATACTGGTTCTACTTTGTATATTCCATTTATTCTGCTAATCTCGGTTATTATAATATTAACTCTATCTTCGCTTACTTCCAAATTCCTAATGCTAAAATCTACAAAAACTAATCTATCCAATGCATCATGCAAAGATTTCGCTATTGCAACATTTCCTCCAATATTTACAGAAGTAAAAATTATTGAAATAACCATGATCAGAATAATTATTCCGCTGAAGAGTAAGAAGCGTCTTGTAATTCTTCGATAAACAATTTTTAAAATGCTCATTTTCTTATTTCTCTATCAAGTATTTGCTTTTTATTTCTAAAATTTTTAATTTTATTAAAGAGTTTTTAAGGAACAATTAAAGCTAACTAAAATATTCACTAAATTAAATAGTTTGTTATTCACATAATCTATAAAGCAACCTTAAATCTTAAAAATTCGATTTTAGAAATATGAGAATTGCAATTTTAGGAGGGACAGGAGAATTTGGAGAAGGTCTAGCTATAAGATGGTCGAGAGTCCATGAAGTAATAATAGGTTCAAGATTTAAAGAAAAAGCTGAAAAAGAAGCAAAGGAATATGCAATAAAGGCAGCTTCAGCTTATTTAGAAGATATGAAAGGGAATATTATTGGTATGGAGAATTCTCAAGCTGCTTCAATTGCAGATGTTATAGTTTTAACAATTCCTGCTCAATATCTTTACAATTTCTTGGAAACATTAAAAGATAAAATAAATAAAGATGCTATGATTATATCTCCTGTAGTTCCAATAACAAAAAAAGATCTAAAATTCTTTTATGATCCATCAATAATAAAACAAGGTGCAACTTCAGCTGCTGAAGAAATAGCTAAAATACTGCAAACAGATAAAGTAGTTGCAGCATTGCATACAATACCAGCCAAAAAATTAGCGGATCCTTATCATAGATTAAATTACGATGTGCCATTCTGCACAAATAATAAAAATATTATAGATCAATTTGTAAAATTGATAAAAGATTTAAGCATCCATTTGAATCCTCTTTATGTTGGTGGTTTAGATTTAGCTAGTTTAGTTGAAAGTTTAACCTTAACAATATTAAATATATCTATAAATTCAAAAATTTGGAATTTAAGCATAAAATTTGTCGAATGATTAAAATACAAAAGTTGAATATTTTAACAAATACTTTAACACATAGCTTGAATTTATTATTTTTTCTCTATTTGTAACTAAGAAATTTAAAGCATAATTTATTGCATCTTTTACATCTTCAAATTCTTTATATTCATTTTTTCTAAATATTTCTCTTAAAGTTTCCCTTACAAACCAAACACCTATTGAAGTAATGAATCCAGGTAAAATCTCTCTTATAGCTAAAACAGCAGCTTGTCTTCTTTCTCTTAATAAATATTCGCTAACAGCAAGTCTTACAGCATAATAGCAACCTCCTAAATTAGAATATCTTGTTTTAGCTGTGCCTAATTCATGATCAGATTCAACTTCAACATCTTCTCCATAAAGATTCCAAGTAGTTTTAGGATACCATGCTTCTATCCATTCATAGAACCATCTATAAGGTAAAAGAATTATTACAAAATTGTTCATAAATTTATTGTAAATAAATACCCTTGGTTTATCAATTGTATTAAATTGCTTAATTTTTTTAATTAAATCCTTTGATATTATATCATCAACAGCAGTTATGCTCCATCTTGTAGGTACCAACTTTCTATTTTTCTTTATTCCAAGCATTCCTAAGCTAAAGACTTTAACAATTCTTGATAGTTCAACATTTTCATTATAAAGTTTAATTACTCCTTCGTTTGCTCTTAAATCTTTATCATAATAAACTTTCTCTATTACTTTATCACTCTTTATATTTGAAAGTATTTCATATCTGTTAAGAAGTGAAGAAGGACCTAAGGGAGGTATAACATCATCAAACAAAGGCATTTTTGAAGGATTCTTTTTTAATTCAACACGCATATCAACAGGAATGTAAGATAAAGCTAATTCATGTAGAGATAGTATATAAGGATCTTCAACTGATTCTACTTTAACAAATCTGTAACATCTAACTAAAGATAATCTATAGTTTAATATATCTTCAATTCTTAAGTTATTCCATGCTTCAGGATAATCAAAATGTCTTGTATCACCAAAAAAAGAAGGAACCAAAGGACCAACAGTAATTCTAGGATAATTTATTCTTCCTACAAATACTGAAGGAGGAGAAGATCCTTCAATTATTCTTTTACTTATTTCAACATTTTTAACAAGCTTAATATTCTTAATTAAAACAGGACAATAACTTCTTCCACATAAAAATTTAGCTCCACGACATGGAATGCATATTGAAGCTGAAGGCTGCAAAATGCTCATTGATATTATTTAAATATTTCAGTTATAAATACTTTAACTTTTATTTTATTTTTAAAATGTTTTCAACATATAATTTTATATAATATTTTCTTATTAAAATTAAAGTTAACAATATTAATATAAAAAGTAAAAGTAAAATAAAAGATTGATAACTTAAAGGCAAAATTATTACATTATTATCTTTTGCTTCAAATTCCAAATCAAATAAAATATATTTAACTTTAATTATCTTTTTACCTAACTTAACACTTTCAAACAATATTTTTCCTTCATCATTTGTATAGCCTAAATATTTATTGCCTGATTCAGTAACTAAAACAATTTCTATTCCTTTGATAGGAAAACCAAATATATCCTTTATCATAACTTCAACATTTTTAATAGGAAGCATTATTTCCATTTCCCTTGCAGCATAAACAGGAATTTCAATTAGGAAGGAATATCTTTCGTTGTTAACAATTATTTCTTTTATTTTCAATGTTTCCCCATCATTGAACCAATCTTCATTTTCAAATATCCTTTCTTTTCCAAATTTATCTAAATAAACAACTTGGAAATTCTTGATATAATTTCCTTCTATATCTTTAACTTTTATTTTGACTTTGTGTTGCAGAACATAAATTGCTTCAATTTTTAAAGGACTCTTAACTTCTAGATAATTATTATAATATTCTTTACCATTGACCATCCAGTGAGAAAATATTAGCCTTGAATTTTGATAGCTATATATTTCCTTTGGATAAACTTCAAAATTAACAATAGAATTTGCATCATACCATCCAGTTCCGAAGGTTTTTCCAAATAAACTTCTAACTTCGACATAATATTGTAAAGCCCATAAAGCTAATACTTTAATTGGTTTTTCTACTTTTATTTCAAGAATAGCAAAATCCTTAACATCCAAATTTAAGTAGTTAGTTAAATTGAAACCTTTAAACATATATCTTGTATTTATATCAACGTAAACTATGGTTTCTTTAAGGAATATTTTTACTATACTTCCTTTATCATACCAACCAGTTCCATTAATAAAAGAAATCGGAGTGAAAGTTTGAACAAGGTATTGAATTTTCCAATAAAATTTAATATTATAAGGTTTGTTCATAAGAATTTGTCCTTCATTACTATTTATTAGATCACCAGAATCTATTCTGTATCCTAATAAAACCAATCTTGTATCATTGTTAAAGTAATGATATCGATGGCTTGAAAAATATGCAGTTTCATTTTCATAATACCATCCTTCTCCAGCAACATTTATTTTTGTTTTTATATCATTTGCATAAGATGTTATACTTAATCTATATTGTTTTTTCCATACAGCAATTATTTTCATAGGTTGATCAATTCTTATTTGTAAAATGTTTTCCTTTGATAAAGGGTAGTTAGGCTTCAAGAATTTCCAATGATCAAAAACATATCTTATATCTTCATTAATATAATAAGTATAATTTTCAAGTTTAATTGTAACATTGGAATTTTCATCATACCAGCCTGAAATTTTTGGGTCAAAATAATCTGAAACAACTTCTAAGTAATATTGCCTTTGCCACTTAGCAATCTGAATTACCCAGCCAACTATTTGAATTGTAAAGGTAAGATTTTTTCCATTATAAGCATTAAGACCATAACCTATCCATTCAATAAAAACAGCTCTAGTATCATTAGATAAATAAACAGTATCATTTTTTAAAGACACTGTGACTTTGGCATTCACATCATACCAACCATCTCCATAAGCTTCACTATATTCAGATTTTACCATGACTCTATATTGTGTTCTGTAATTTGCTATAAGCAAATAATCCTTATTAATTGTTAAAGTAATGCTACTTGAATTGCTAATTAAATCTCCACTCCAATTATTAAAAACAAATCTTTCCAAATTCCCTTCAATCTTTTCTTGCATTTCAAAAATATGAGAAGAATTTAAAATAAAATTAAAGCTTTCAGGAACTTCATATTCATAACCATTTATTTTTACATGAGGAGGATACTTTGAATTTTTATAATCTATACTTACTGTTCTTATATTTTTTGAAAGAAAATTAACAAAATTATAAACTTTAGGTGTACCCCATCCTGTAACAGCATCCCAACCCTGTTTAGCATTATATCCATTATTTCCTGAAGTAATATCGTTAAATAGATCAATATAACTGCTAGAAGTTCCTATTTGATACAGAAGGAAATTTATGTTTTTTATTTTATAGTTGACCAAGGAAAGAATTGCAGAAATTATAATGCTTGATGCAGAAGGCCCGCCTACGTTTACAAAACTCCCATCAACGTATACCTTATATCCTTCAATGTTAAACGATACATCAGGAAAAGCTCTTTTATTATTGCTAATCTTACTTGATTTTTGCCATTGAGGGGCATTAAAATAAATGCTATATCCTCCTCCGCTTTTACTCCAACCTATTTCATTATTGTTATTTCTTATAGTTGAACCAACAGATAAAACATAAGGATCTGAAGAAGGATAGAAAACAGCTTGATTGCCTAAATTACCACTCGAAGAAACTATTATTGACCCAACTTTAACACTATCTTTAAATAAAGAATGAAAATAATTCAAGGTAGAATTTGTAAAAGCAGTTTCAAATTTACCAAAAGGTAACACTATAATAGAAGGAGAATAATTGTTTATTGCATAAACAATACCATATTCAAGATCTGAGGTATCATTCTTTGCAACAATTAAAATCTTTTTTGATAAAGGAGATATTACATGAGACCATTGTAAAGCTAAATTTGTTAATACTTTCCATGTATAATTAGCTTCATTAGGTTTACCAGTTGGATAAATTATATTTAAATCAGGATTAGGAAGGTTATAATGTTGAGAAAAAGCGATTAAATCTTCTAAAGCTTTGTCATTTCCATATGCTACTACAATAACTATTCTATTATTTTGTCCTTTAAATCCTTCTTGATGTAAAGCGTTTATATTATAAATTTGCAAGAAATCTAAAGGTTCATAGGATGATGATGAAAAATATATGAAAGGTAAATATTTAATCTCAGAAAGAGAAATAGAAGAATTCATTTCCTTAACAGTTAAATGATCATCTTTCAAAGAATAAGGAACTAAAAATAAAATTATGAAAGCTAATATAAAAATGAATTTTTGCATATTATTTTTAATCTTTCTTGAAATAAATTTTTAACTAAATATTTAACGATTAATTTATATTATTCTTTTATGAAAATACCCCAAATAAACTTAAGTGTTGATGAAATACCAAGATATTGGTATAACATATTGCCAGATTTGCCAGAACCTTTGCCTCCACCTAAAGATTATAACGATGGATTTTCCAGATTGGAATTTATGAATAAAGTTATGATTAAAGAATGCTTAAAACAAGAATTTGAAAATTCACAATGGATTAAAATTCCTGAGGAATTATTAGAAATTTACATTCATATTGGAAGACCAAGACCATTATATAGAGCTTATAGATTGGAAGAAAGGCTTGGATTAAAAAAAGTTAAAATATTTTATAAGAGAGAAGATCTTTCGCCTCCAGGATCACATAAATTAAATACTGCAATAGCACAAGCTTATTATGCTTTAAAACAAGGAGTTGAAGAATTAGTTACAGAAACAGGGGCAGGTCAATGGGGAAGTGCATTAAGTTATGCAGCGAGAATGTTTAATTTAAAATGCACAGTTTTTTGGGTTAGGAATGTTTATGAATGGAAAAAACAAAGAAGAATATTAATGAAATTATATGGTGCAAATGTTTATCCTTCACCAAGTAATTTGACTGAAGTCGGTAAAAGATATTTAAAAGAAAATCCAAACCATCCTGGATCATTAGCTATAGCTATTTCTGAAGGTTTAGAATATGCATCAAAAAGTGAAAAGAGAGTTTATGCTTTAGGTTCTGTTTTAAATCATGTTTTATTACATCAAACGATAATAGGCTTAGAAACCCTTGAACAATTTAAGAAAATAGATATGATGCCAAACTTAATTATTTCATGTTTAGGAGGAGGTTCAAATTTTGGAGGAATAATTTTACCTTTCGTAAGAGAAAGAATTAAAAATAAACTTGATATAGAATTTTTAGCTATTCAATCTGAAGCTTCTCCTAATTTAGTAAAAGGTGAATATAGATATGATTTTGGTGATGCCGCTGAAATGACTCCTTTACTTAAAATGTATACATTAGGCCATAGATATGAAGCTAAAGAAATTAAAGGAGATGGACTAAGATATCATGCTGCAGCACCAATAATAAGTTTGCTAAGACACTTAGGAATAGTTAATGCTAAATATTATCCTATTGATGAGAAAGAAATTTTTGAAGCTGCAAAACTTTTCCTTGAAACAGAAGGATGGCTTGTTGCAGCAGAATCTGCGTATGCTGTAAAAGGATGTATTGATGAAGCTTTAAAAAGCGAAAGAGAAGGAAAGGAAAAAGTTATTTTAATGAATATAAGCGGTCATGGATTTTTAGATTTAGATGCATATAAAGAAAAACTGAATATAGAATAACTTTCAATTAACTCTAATAAACATTATTCAATTTTTTCCATTGCTTAAATCTTAAGTTTAAACGATTTAAATTTTAAAAAAGAAAATGTTAAACCTTTATTATCAAATCTATAAATTTATTTAAAATGTTTCTAACATTATTTTGCGGTAACTTATTTAAGGCTTTTCTGCTTAAATCTAGGTATAAATGTAACTTCTCATTAAGGAACTCTTTTTTATTATCAACTTTTAATTTTTGTACATATTCCTTTTTATCCCAATCCCTTAAATCATCATAAACCTGATAAGCAATACCTAAATATCTCCCAAAAAAGCTTGCAGATTCTACATAATATTCATTATCTGTCGATAATATAGCTCCTATTCTTGCAGAAGCTTCAAACAAAGAAGCTGTTTTATTTTGAATAATTTGAAAGTAATTTTCCCAATTAATTTCATTTTGATTCCTTAATTTTATTTCAAGTAATTGTCCTTCGCTCATGCTTCTAACCGTATCTGCTAATATTGAAGCTACTTGCTTATTTTTATATCTGTTTGTTAGTTCTAAAACCAAAGCTAAAGTAAAATCAGCTAACAATATTGCTTGTTCTTCTCCATAAACTAAATAATATGATTTTAAGCCTCTTCTATAAACTTCTTTATCGATCATATCATCATGAACTAAAGAAACAGTATGAATAAGTTCTATAGCAAAGGCAGCGGGAAAATAATCCTCCTTTGGCATTCCTAAAGTTTCAGCTGTTAAAAATAAAATTATAGGTCTTAATCTTTTTCCTCCCTTTAAAGCATATACTAAAGATTCATAGTAAGGAGAGTTTTTGTATTTTTCTAAATCTTTATTAATAAATTTTTCAAACAAAGAAACACGTTTAAATAGAAACTGGTCTTCTAAGTACAGTAAATTTTCAAAGATTAAATTTTCTTGCTGGTCCATTTATTATACTATTGAATAACCTCTTAATAAACTTTAGAGCCTTCCTTAGCTTCTCCCATTGTAGTTAAAGGATAAACATTTTGATTTTCATCTACTGCACATAAGATCATTCCTTTGCTCTCGATTCCTCTTATTATTTTTGGTTTTAAATTAGCTAATACTATAACTCTTTTATTTAAAAGAAAATCAGGCTCATATTGATCTCCTATTCCTGCTACAATTGTTCTTATTTCGTTTCCTAAATTTACTTTAAGTAAAATTAATTTATATGTACCTTCTACTCTCTTAGCTTCTATAACTTTACCTACTCTTATATCAAGCTTTGAAAATTCCTCTATTGTAATTTCTGTCATAATTTTTGAATTTTTATATTAATTAATAAAATTTTAAACTAATGAAAATAAAAATAGGCTGTTGCGGTTTTCAAAGAAAAAGAAAAGATTATTATGAAAATTTTAAATTAGTTGAATTACAGGAAACATTTTATAAATTACCTTCATTAGATAAAATGAAAGAATTAAGAAGAGAAGCACCTGAAGATTTCGAGTTCACATTTAAATGTTTCCAAGGAATAACCCATGATGTAAGCTCTCCTACATGGAAAAGAAGCGGAATAAAGAACTTAGAAGAATTAAAGAATAAGGTTGGTTCATTAAGAGTTACAAACGAAGTAATTGAATATTGGAAAGAACAAATAAAAATAGGCGAAGCATTAAATTCAAAAGTATGCGTTATTCAATTGCCTTCAAGCTTTAAAGATGATGAAAATGGAATAAAGAATTCAGAAAACTTCTTTTCTAAGATAGAAAGAAACAATCTGGAAATTGCTATTGAATTAAGAGGATGGAGCAAAGAAAATATTTCAAATTTATGTAAAAAGTTTAATCTTATTCACTGTACAGATCCTTTAAAAGAGGAAGCTACATATTTTGGAATTAATAAGATAGCATACTTTAGGTTGCACGGCCTTGGAAAAACCATGTATAAATATAAATATACAGATGAAGATTTGCAAAATCTTTTAAAAATTATAAAAAATTTAGATGTTAATGAAGTTTACATCTTATTTAATAATATTTATATGTATGATGATGCCCTAAGATTCAAAAAACTTGTTTCTTCAACTTTTTAAGATGTCCTTAATCTTCATATCCTTTCCATATTCTTAGTTTAGGATCTTCTATTCCTAAATATCTTAAAGCTCTTGCAATACTTTGATCAACAATATCTATTAAATCTGTAGGCTTAGAATACCATGCTGGTAATGGAGGGAAAATAGTTACATTAGGAATTTTAGATAAAGTATATAGATTTTTAAGATGAATTGAGCTTAAAGGTGTTTCCCTTATTAACAATACTAAAGGTCTTTTTTCTTTTATGCATATATCTGCTGCTCTTAAAAGTAAATTATTAGAAATTCCGTTTGCTATTGCTGCTACTGTTTTCATAGAACATGGAGCAATAATCATCCCATCAGTAGGATATGAGCCACTGGAAATAGGTGCTGTAAAATCAAATTCATCATAGTATTTAGTTGATAATTTAATTACATCTTCTTTAGAATAATTTAATTCATCTTTTATAACCTGCCAAGCAGCACTTGTTACTACCAAATAACTTTCATGATTTAACTCTTTTAGCCTAATTAATGTTCTTATACCATATATTGCACCTGATGCACCAGATATTCCTACAACTATTCTCTTCATATTAGTTCATTCACAGTATTAATTACTTCCTTTATTTCCTTCGGTATATATCCTTTGAAAATCTTTGTTAATAACTTAGATTTAAAAGATAACTTGGGTAAGCATCCGCATGCAAAAGGATGGCCTCCACCGTTATATTTTTTAGCAACAGGTAATAGGTTTATATCTTTATTCATTCCTGCATAAAATGAAACATTAAGCCTTGGATAAATTACTATCGTAAAATCTAAGTTTTTTTCAATACTAGCATATTTAGCTACAAGACTTCCAGGTAATCTAACTTTCCTAATATCTATAATGGTGTATCTTTGGCCACTTTTAGTATGAAAAACAGGTAAAGTATTAATTATTTCTTTTATTTTCTCTTCATTCTTAGCTTCTTTTTTTGCCCATTTTAAAATTTTTTCATCCCTTATTTTTCCTTCACTTAAAAGATCTATTATAGAGTTAATTCTAGCTTTATACCTTAATGCACGATTGATATTAATGGTATCTTCCAAAGAATATGAAGCAGTATCAGCATCGTTTGCAATCTCAACAAGTTTTAAAGAAATTTCATCATTTAATTCAAGAACTTTAGCTACAAGTTCAGCAGCGCTCTTTGTTCTTTCAACAAAAAGTTTAGAATATTTAGAAGCAATATCAATTGCTTCTTTAGACCATGTATGATGATCTATCCATATTATATCGTTGTTATTTTTAATTAATTTAGAAAGATTTTTATCTAATTCTTTAAGAAGGTCATCATTAGGAGAAAGATCTGAAATGAATATTTTTTTATTTTCAATATTCAATTTTCCAAGATCGAAAACTACTTCTCTAGGAACAGAAGGAATAAAATGAATATCCTTGTATTTCCTTTTTATTAATGCGGCAGAAACTGTACCATCAATATCATCATGAGCTATTACAACATATTCATTAAATATTTTAGGAGAACTTTTTCTTTTAAATAAAGATTTTATAAATTTTATAAATTTAAATAGCATTAGATTTGTATAAGAGAAGTTTTATTTAAAATTTTTGACACGTATGGCCCTTCAAGTTCATAACCAAATTTTCTATAATATTCTCTTACTCCAATAGCACTTATTATGATCATTTTATTTAATCCATATTCTTCATAAACAATTCTTTCAGCTTCTGCTAACAATCTTCTACCATAACCTTTATGTTGCCATGCACTTTCTGCTTTAACTCCTATAGGAACAGCCTGACCATAAACATGCAATTCTCTTACTATTCCTGCATTTTTTGCTTCTTTTCTCCAAGGATCTTTAGGAATACGTAATCTTAAATAACCTACCAAAGTTAAATCTTCATCTTCAAATGAGAGAAAATGTTCATAGCCTTCAGAAGCATAATAGCTTCTACGAATAAGCTTAACTTTGGAGTTATCAGGATTAAATTTCTCTTTTATTATTCTTATTCCTACTTCTCTACATCTTGTACATAAGCATCTAATTCCTTTTTCTCTCAATATTTTGCTTGCATATTCTCTTAAATCTCCTCTCTTGATTCCTGCTACAATTATTTGCGAAGGCATATCTCTTTGAACTCTATTTACTCTAACATAAGGAGGTAAGAACTTAGTAATTTCTTCAAGAATTTCAATAACCTCTTCTTCCCTTATTTCTTTATATTTACCTTCAAGCCATTCTTTGTATAGCTCAGAACCTGGCATAACCAAAGTAGGATAAATTTTAATCATATCTGGACAAAACCTCGAATCATAGAAAATTGTCTTAAAAGATTCAATATCCATTTGCTTACTTGAACCTGGCAATCCTAGCATCATATGATAACAAACCTCAAATCCAGCATCCTTTAATAATTTAGTTGCATGAATCACTTCCTTAATTCCATGTCCTCTTTTAACTCTTTCAAGAACAGAATCAAAAGTTGATTGAACACCTATTTCTACTCTTGTAACTCCTAAATTTAAAAGCTCATCAAGTATCATTTCATCAAGCCAATCAGGTCTTGTTTCAATAGAAATACCAACACATCTTATTAATGCTTTCTCATTTCTTTTTATTTCATAATAAGGGTCAACTTTCTCGCTATAATTTACTTTAGGAAAATCATTTAAAGCTTTTATACATTGAGCTATAAACCATTTTCTATAATCCTTTGGCAGAGCAGTAAATGTTCCTCCTACAATTATTATTTGAGATTTTGAAGGAAAATGTCCAGAAAGTATATATTGTTTTAATCTATCTTGTGTTTGAAAATAAGGATTAAATGCATTTTGAGCAGCTCTATTTATTGCAGGCTCTCCAACAATATAGCTTTTAGGAGCACCATAATTAGGCCCGCCGAAGCAATAAGTACATTTGGCTGGACAATCAAACGGAGCAGTAACTACAGCTACTACTGATATTCCTGAAGCAGCTCTAATAGGCTTTTTTACTTCTGCTTGCTTTAAAACTTCCACACTTACTATTATATTATACCCGTCAAATTAATAAATCTACTAAATATAGGATAAAAATTCCTTTAAAAATCGTTTAGGCATTCTATACTTAAGCAAATTTAAAGGAATTAAAGCTATAACAACAACTATGCCAAGAATAATTAAAATTTCAATAAATTTTAGCATTCCTATTAACGCTCCACCGTCACCTCCAAACGGAGAATTTGAAGGGACCTCAGGTAAAGAAGCTTGAACACTTTCAACAAAGGAAGTAAAATAAAAGTATGAAATAATTAAAAGTACTAAAAAGGTGCTATATAGCAAAATATCTAGAACTATAATACTTTTAGGAATTTCATAATTTACAAATATTTTATTTTCTAAAAATTTTATTCTTAATATTTTTTTAATATTTGAAGACGGAAGAAGAGTATAACTTCCATGAGATAATATAATTTCTTTATAAGGCTCATCGTAAATTATTTTACAGTTCTTCGTAGCAGCTAAAATTTTAACATTTTTATAAGCTTCATTTATTGAAATGGTTAAATTTTTTTCCATAATCTATTATTATTATGATTATATTAAATTATAAAGAAGAATTTCTAGATGGGATGACAAAACTATATAATGAGAATAAATATCTTGACCCTGATTTTAGACCTTTAAGTCCTTATGAATTTTATATAAAATTTATCTCTTTGCCCTATATAAAATCAGAGTTCATTTTTATTGCAAAAGAAGAGAATAATATAATAGGTTATGCAATAGCAGACTTTGATAAACTTATTGAAAGAAAATTTAAGAAAAGGATTTTAATAATAGATTCTTTAGTTACAGAAAGAGAAAGATTATTTGAAGTAGGCAATATTCTTATCAAAAAAATTGAAGAAAAGGCTAAGCAAATAAATGCTAAAGAAATTCAAGTACATTTTATAGATTCAAATGATGAGCAAGAAAATAAGTTTTATTTAGAGAATGGTTTTTCTTTAGATAAAAAATGGTATTACATGGAAACAAATGCTAAAAGATTTGAGGATATAGATTTACCTAATAATTACGAATGGATCTACATAAAAGATCATGAAATTCTTAGAAAATGGGTTAAATGTTATAATGAAGCATTTAAAGAACATTATGGAATGAGACCATTAAGAGTTAAGGAGTTAAAAATGTATTATAAAGAAGAAGGATTCGATCCTACAGGTTATTTTGGTATTTATGACAAAGAAAAAGAAATAGTTATTGGAGAATGTTCTTGCGAAATAGACCCTTCTTTTAATGAATATAGAAAAATTAAAAGAGGAATAATCTGGACGATAGGAGTAATAAAAGAATATAGAGGAAAAGGATTTGGTGAGAAGCTTTTACAAAATGCCTTCAATTGGTTTTACGATAAAGAAATGGAAATAGTAGCTATACATGTTGAAGAAGATAATAAAGTAGCTTATAGTTTATATTCTAAGTACGGTTTTGAAATAAAAAGGTATAGGCTATTCTATTCTAAATCTGTTTTCTAAGACCCCCGTTAATCTGGTAAATATTTTATATCCTAATTTTACTAGCTCAATCGATTTCTCATCCAAACTTTCACTTTCAATAAATTTTTTAAATTCCACCCATGTTTCTATACATTTTGGAATATTTAGATCATCTTCAAAATATTTTATAAAATTAGTAATATATTCATTTATTTTAATTGAAACTTTTTTATTTTCTGAATCGCTTTTCTTAATTTTAACACTTTCTAAATATTTTTTAATTTTATTAAATTCATTTAAAGAATTAAAATCAAATTCAAAATCTTTTTTATATTTTTTGCTTAAAATATATAATTTTAAAGTATCAATATCAATTTCTTTTAATAGATCATTTATATAAATGCAATTATTGAAGGATTTTGACATTTTCTCTCCTTTATATTTAATTAATCCTGTGTAGAAAAAGTATTTAGCAAGAAAATATTTATTATGATAGTATTCACCTAAGGTCATTATAAACTCATGATGGGGGTAAATTAGTTCTTTTGCACCTACATGAATATCATAGTCCCCATTAAATTCTTTATTGATGACTGTGAAATCTTGTAAATGCCAGCCTACTATTCCTTTACCTAAATTCGTATTAAAGGAATATCTTTCGTCATTTAAACCTATCCATAATCTAAAATCATGATCATTTCTTTTTAAAGGATGCGGTTCATATATCCTTGACTTTATTTCTTCCAAAGATAAACCAGACAATTTCCCTAAATATTTGGATTTTGACAGATCACAATATATATCATTATCTATTTTATAAGCTAGATCTTGTTTTAAGAGGAAATTTATTATTTCAATTGAATCATAAATATATTCCGAAGTTTTTATGATCTTGTATGATTGTAAAAGACTTAATTTATTAAAATCTTCTAAAAAAGCTTTATAGAAATATTCAGAAACTTCTTTTGAATTTTTTCCTTCATCAACAGCTTTTTCTATGATCTTCGCATCCATGTCTGTTAAATTTAAAACAGCAATTGATTTATAACCGAGAAAGCTAAAGTATCTTAATAAAATATCAGTATATAAAATTACGCGAAAATTTCCCACATGAATTCTATCATATAAAGTTGGCCCGCAAACAAAGATTTTAACCTTATCACTAACTTTTACTATTTCTTTTTTCCTGGAATAACTATTATAAAGTTTAATCATTAAATAATTTTGTGCAGACAAATTAATATGGATAAAGTAATATACAGTTACGAAGAATTCCTAATACTTATACGTTCACTAAATCCTGATGAAGGAATAAAAATAAATTTGGAAGGAAAGGAAATAATAATAACCAAACCTGACATAAAATATTGTGTTTTAATAAAAAATAAAACAAAAAATTATAAATATACTTTAAATCCAGAAGAAATTTTAAAAAATTTAAATTTAAAATTTCCTATTAAGATAAAATTTTATTAGGTTTCAAAACTGGAATTCTTAATATATTATAATGTGTGTTTGCGTTGTAGAATTTTGTTTTAATGTTCCTTTTATTAATTCTACCATTTATTTCATCTAAGCTAAGACTTAGAGGATCATAATAATCTGAACCTGCAATAAAACAACAATTATATCCAAAGGAAGGCATCCAAACATTATACTCTCTTACCATTTTGAAATTTCCAGAAATATTCTTAAAAACTTCTTCATAAACATCGGTAAAATAAAATGATGAACCTGCCTGTGTTACAATTATTCCTTTTTCATCAAGAATTCTTTTCAACTTTTTATAAAAATTATAGCTGTAAAGTTCCTTTGATATTTCTGGCCCAAAAGGATCAGTTAGATCTAAAATTATACAATCATAAATTTCTTTACTTATTTCAATGTAATCTTTACCATCCATAATTACTAGCTCAACTCTGTTATCTTCAAATGAGCCCATGTTTAATTTAGTTAAATATTTTTTACAAATTTCAACAAGTTCACCATCAATATCTACTAAAGTAACTTTGTTTACTGGATGTTTTAATACTTCCCTTAAAACACATCCATCTCCACCGCCAATAATTAAAACTTTTGAAGGTTTATCATGGGTTATTAGGCTAGGATGTACTAACATTTCATGATATATGTATTCATCTACTTCTGTAACTTGTACAAGTTTATCCAAAACCAAAGCTAATCCATATTCTAAAAACTCAATTATTTCGCAATGCTGGTATTTTGTTTTTACTTCAAGCTTTTTTTCTTTTATCCCCATTAATAATTTTGTAATTTTAGAAACAGGTTGAGTATAGTATTCCATAAAAATATAACAACGAAAAATTTATTATTGTTTAACAATTTATCATTATGCCAGATGTAGATGTAGTAATAGTTGGCGCAGGTTTAGCAGGTTTATCTGCTGCATATAAGCTTGCGCAAAATGGAATAAATACCTTAGTAATAGAAAGGGGTCCTTATCCAGGTTCTAAGAATGTAAGCGGAGGTAGAATGTATTTACATGCTATAAGGAGATTAGTAAAAGAAATTCCTGTAGAAGAAATGCCGTTTGAGAGATTCGTTATAAGAGAATGTATTACTTTTGTAGGTGATGATTCATACGTAACTTTAGAATTAAATCAATTTAAAGTTAAGCAATATATGAGCGGAATCGTATTAAGAGCCAAATTTGATAAATGGTTTGCTAGTCTCGTTGAAGAAAAGGGAGCTATGATTGTAACAAATAAAAGAGTTGATGATTTATTGTTTGAAAAAGGAAAAGTATCAGGAATAATAGCTGAAGGAGATCAAATAACTTCAAATGCTGTTATAATAGCTGAAGGAGCTAACAGTTTTTTGGCTGAAAAATATAAATTAAGGAAAAGTTTTTCGCCAAAATCAATGACAGTAGCAGTAAAAGGTATAGTTGAATTAGGAGAAGAAGAAATTAATAAAAGATTTAATTTAAAAAGCAGAGAAGGTGTTGCACATGCTTTTGTAGGAATAACAAAAGGAGTTCAAGGAGGAGGATTTATTTATACAAACAAAGATGTTGTTGCAATAGGTGTAGTTTGTCTTTTAGAATCTTTGGTTAAAAATAAAGTTTCTATAGCTGAACTTTTTGAATATTATAGATTACATCCTGCAATTCAAAGATACATTGAAGGAGGGAAGCTTGTTGAATATTCGGGACATTTAACACCTGAATTAGGAATAAATATGATGCCGAAAATAGTTTCCGATGGCTTATTAATAGCTGGAGATGCGGCAGCTTTTTTCTTAGAAGCAGGACCAATATTAAGAGGAATGGATTTTGCGATAGAATCAGGATCCTTGGCTGCAGAGACTTTATTAATTGCACATAAAAAAGGAGATTTTAGCGAAAAAACTTTAAACATTTATTTAGATATGCTAAATAATAGTTTTGTATTAAGAGATTTAAGAAGATATAAAAATTCACCTAAATTTATGAATAATCAAAGATTATATACTGTTTATCCTAAATTAATAAATGAAATATATAAACAAATTATGCATGTTGATGGTTCAACAAAACCTTTATTAGGTAAGTTAATGTTGGATCTAACTTTTAAAAACGTTAATCCTATATATTTAGTAAAAGATATTATAGAAGCGATGATGTACTTATGAGCGAAAAGAAGCAATTAAGTATTTCTGAAAGATTGGCTTTAACTTCATATAATCCAGATAAAGAAAGTCATATTTATGTTGATACAGAAAAATGTTTGACATGTCCAACTCATGCTTGTTTATATGTTTGTCCTGCTAAAGTATACGAATTAAGGGATGGAAAAATACATTATAATTATGAAGCCTGTATGGAACTTGGAGGATGCATTATAGCATGCCATCAAATGGGAAATAAAGCTATACAATGGAGATATCCAAAGGGAAGTTTTGGAGTAATATTTCGTTATGGCTGACTTGCTTCTCACTTTATTAAGCGTGGTTTTAAATTTTTGTAAGGTTGGATAAAAAATAGGTTAGCTTTAGTTAAATTTTTATTAAATATTAAGAATTTATTTATATGGCTTTCGAATTTGAAACAGCTTTAGCATTAATTTTTCCTTTTGTAATTGGATTATTGGTAGGATACATATTAAAACATGCAATAAAGATCTTAGGAGCTATAATAGTTTTAGTATTACTACTTTTACTCTTTGGCTACATAAATGTAGGTATGCTTGAATTTTTCTTTAAAAATCTTTTAAATTACGGTGAAAAAGCTTTGGAAGCTGCAAAAACTGTTGGCAATGTTTTACCAGCTTCTTCATTAATTTTCTTACTAGGAGTAGCTGTAGGATATTTTCTAAGTAAATGAGAATAATAGCATGCATAGATTTAGATTATTTTTATGCTCAATGTGAGGAAATTTTAAATCCTAGTATAAAAGATAAACCAATCGTAGTTTGCATTTATTCAGGAAGAGGAGAAGAAGGAGGAGCTGTAGCAACTGCAAATTATGTTGCAAGAAAATATGGAGTAAAATCTGGGATGGCAATATCTAGAGCTAAAAAACTTCTTAAAGATGTTGAAGCATTTTTTATTCCTGCAAAATTGGAACTTTATGAAAAAATTTCTATGGAAGTTATGAAAATTGTTCAAAAATATGGAGATGTTTTCGAACAAGTAAGTGTAGATGAAGCATTTTTAGATATAACAAAAATATCTAATGAGAATTATGAAAAAGCCCTTGAATTAATGAAAGAAATGAAAAACGAAATATATATTAAAGAAAAATTAACTTGTTCAGTAGGCATTGGTCCTTCAAAAGTTATAGCTAAAATTGCTTCAGGATTAAATAAACCTAATGGATTAACTTTAATTAAGCCAGAAGATATTCCTAAAGTTATATGGCCTTTGCCAATAAGCGAATTGCCTGGTGTAGGTTCAAAAACAGAAAATATAATGAATAAGCTGGGAATAAAAACTATCGGAGATTTAGCCAATTATGATTCTTTAAAATTAATTTCTATATTCGGTAAAAAAATTGCTTCATATTTTATCTCTGCTTCACAAGGAAAGGATGCTGAGCCAGTTAAACCTACTGAGCAAAATAAACAATTTAGTAGAATGATTACTCTAAAGGAAAATACTTTAAACTTTAGAGAATTACTTCCTTATTTGGATACTTTAGCAAAGGAATTATCAAACGATTTAAAATATAATAAAGTATTAGCTAAAGGAATCGGAATAACTGCAATATTAGATGATTTTTCAACAGTATCTAAAAGTACAATTTTAAACACACCTACGAATTCATATGAAGATATAAAAGATACAGCAGAAAAGTTATTAAGGGAGCTTTTACCAAAATGTAATAAACTTATTAGAAGAATTTCTTTAAGAGCTTATAACTTAATATATTTATACAAATCCATACCACTTTTAGAATATATGAATTAATCTTTCTTTAAATTTTTTCTATACTTATTATGATTTTAAATTTCTAATCAGTCTAAGTATTTATAAAATTCTTCACCGGATCAAATTAGATTTAATTTTTTTGCAAGAATAATCGCTTCTTCCTTAGTGATCCATTCAACATGCAAATAGTCAAGAATTTCTTCCAAGCTCATTCCTATATTTTTTGCCTCTTCTATGGTATATTTGTATGCTTCCAATTCGGTTGGTCTTTCAATGTATGAATACCTTGTATCATATAAATTCATTCCCTTTTTAAGTTGATCAACATGAATCAATTCATGCAAAAGATCTAAATATAAGTATTCTTTTTTACCTTTCCTTAAGTAATCTAAACAAATATATATCGAACCATCAATATCATCAACCCACATATAACCTTTACACCTAACAATTCTAATTTCTACGCTCTTTTTCATATATTCAAACTTATCTCTTAAAATATTTTTAACGATCCAGGATTCTTCTAAACCTTCAAATATATCATTTAATTTATAAGAACCCACCTTAACTTTCCTGTTTACTTTAAAATTTTTCATTTATAATATTCTTAAGTATAAATCAAATAAATCTATCTTTAATAATTCAAAAAAATCTACAGCTTTTTCATACGAAAAAGGGAAAAATAAGTAAAGATTTAAATACTTGTTTAATTAAAGAAAACAAAGAGCTGAGGAAAAACGGAAAGAAAAAGATATTTTGAAAAACCAGTTAAAGTAAATGAAGTTGTAGATGTCGAAATACAGGAAGTTGGAAAGAGAGGAGATGGTATTGCTAGAATTCATGGATTTGTTATCTTCGTTAGAAATGCTAAAAAAGGAGAGCAACTAAAAGTTAAAATAATTAAGGTAGCTGATAGATTTGCTATAGCGGAACCTCTTTCTGAGGAAGTAATATAATTTTAAATAATTTTATTTTTTTCTTTTTTAAAAATAATTTCTAAATTATTTATAATATTGCTTTAAATATCTTGAATCTAGATAAAGTTATTATATTTTAAAATGAAAATCCCGCCCTTTAGTGCGGAGAAGACAGAAAAATTAAATTTAAGTTAGGTAATATTTTCTTATGGCAAAATACGATGGTGTAATAGGTAAAAGGTTACTAGTAGTAGATGAAAAGCCCGAAGAAATAACTTTAGTTTTTGAAGATAACAGATATTTAGTAGTTTATATAAAAGACGGAAAACTTTATACAGAAAGTATACCAGAGTGACACCTGCCATAAATGGCGGTTTTCATTTTTTGGAAAATACTTATAAAAGATTTTAAGCATACTGAACATTTTTCTAAAAATTCCTTTTATTTCTTATATTTTTCTCAGTATTTCCTTAAAACACTAACCATTATTATTACCAGTTTCTTTCTAAAATTTTATTTATTTGTTAGATTGTGTTGATCTTCTAACGAACTCTTGCACTGGAGTAATTAATGAAGTAAATTCCATTGGGAATATAAATTTGGTTGCAGGTGATTGAGCAAGAGCTTTTAATGCTTCAAAATATTGTAATGTTAAAGTGTTTGTATCAACTTGTTTTGCTACCTTAAATATTGTATCTAAGGCAAGAGCGAAACCTTCTGCTCTTAATATAGCTGCTTGTCTTTCTCCTTCAGCTCTTAAAATTGTTGCTTGCCTTTCACCTTCTGCTTTTAATATTGCTGCTTGTTTTTCCCCTTCTGCTATAGTTATTGCAGCAGTTTTCTTTCCATCAGCTTCAGTTATTAATGCTCTTCTATTTCTTTCGGCAGACATTTGCAATATCATGGCATCTTGTACTTGTTTAGGAGGTATTATTTCCCTTATTTCTACATTTGTTATTTTGACACCCCATCTAGCTGTAACTTCATCTAGCTTGCTTCTTAATATTTGATTTATTGTTTCTCTTTTAGCAAGAACTTCATCAAGCAAAATATCTCCTATTACAGCTCTTAAAGTAGTAGTTCCAATACCTACAGCTGCTCCTTCAAATTGCTGAACTCTTAAAACGGAATCTGAAGCATTCAATACTCTATAATATATAAGAAAGTCAATATCTACTGGAGCATTATCTTTAGTTATACATGTTTGCTTTGTAACTTGGATAAATCTTTCTCTTAAATCTACTTTTTTTACTGTATCAATAAAAGGAATTATAATAACTAAACCTGGTCCTTTTTCTCCTAAATATTTTCCTAACCTAAATACTATTAATCTTTCATATTCATATACTCTTTTAATTGCAGCCCTTGCAAATACTACTATTATTATTATTAGTAATAATGTTAGGAAAATTATCTCAGCAGGCGCTAATACTTGGAAAAATATTTTAGGTAATACCATAATTAAAATTACTTTGAAACTATTAATATTCTTAATTAGTTTTCTTTTTTAATGTGTAAGATATTTTTATCTATATTAACTACTATAGCTTTATCTCCTTTTTTTAAATTATCTAAGGCTAAAGCAAGCCATTCTTCTCCTTCTACATAAACAACACCTTTTTCCCCTTTTTCAATATCGCTTAAAACTTTACATTCTTTATTTAATAACCGAGCTAGATCAAAATATTTTTCCTTCTTAAGAATTATTTCAGTTGTAGCTAAAGATATTAATAACAAAAATGAAGATAAAATAAAAATTGAACCTAAAATAAATATTATCAGATCGTTAAAAATAAAGGAAATATAAATTAAAGCTACTCCTAAAAAAGCTATTGAAAGCGAAACTAAAAAACCTAGAAAACCTATTACTGTAAAATATTGATTAAAAATTCTGATATACTTTTTACTCTTCAAGCTTTTTTACTTTTAAAACATTCCCTTTAACTTCTATTACTTTAATTTTGCTTCCTTTAGGAATATAAGTTTCACTTTCAGCAGTCCATTCTTCTGCTTCAACATTAACTACACCAGGATTATCTGGAGATATTTCTGTTACTGCATAACCTATTTTATTTAAAATTAAAGAAACATCATATACTTTTCCTCTTTTCTTAATTGTTTGGGTTATTTTATGTAAATAAAGTCCTCCTATCATTGTTAAAACAGCTATAACTGCTGCAATACTATATTGAGATATTCCTATTTGAAAGAAATGTATATTAGGAAGCTCACCAGGTTTAATATCTGGAGGAGTTACAGGTATATAAAATAAAAGAAAGCCTAAAGCTATAAAAATTCCAGCAGGTATCGCTCCTAATCCTTCACCTATTTTTAATTCTATGGCTAGCAATATTGCTCCTATAATTATCAAAAGAATTGCACCAATAAATACAGGAACTACTGAGTAGCCAATAAAGGTTAAAATCCAAGCAACGATTCCTGCAGCAATTAATATTTCAGATTGTGCATAAATACCTACTATAATAGCAAAAGTAGCAATTAAACCAATAAATGTAAGCACAGTTGGATCAGATAGAAAACTTAGAAAGCTTGAAACATAATCAGGATAAACAATATTTACATTTTTTGCTCCAATTTCATTTAAAGCTCCCGAAATAGAAGTTGAATTAAGTACTTTGTCTATCAATCCTAGTTTATAAGCTTCTTCAGCAGTATAAGATTTACCTAATGTAACCATTTCTGCAGCGGCTGTTTTATTTCTATTCCTTGCTTCAGCTAAGCTTTCCATATATTTAGCAAAGGCACTAATAATTTTTCTTTTTGTTTCCTCATCCAAAGCTCCACCAACAGGTGTAGCTGAACCTATGCTTGTGCCTTTTACCATGTAAATTTTAGTTGATGCCATAGCTATGAAAGCTCCTGCACTTGTAGCATGAGCTCCTACAGGAGCTACTAATGTTATTACAGTTAAACCTTTTGCTTCACCTTCTTGTAATTTTTTAATTATATTATCCATGTGAATTGAATATCCTCCAAAAGTATTCATCACAATTACATAATATTTTGCATTTTTGCTAATAGCTTCATCAACTGTTCTATAAATAAAATTTTGAGCACCAGCATCTATAGTTTGATCTAAGGATATAACATAAAATTCATCATTAGCGTTTATTCCTTTAGTATATACTAACAATAAAAATAATGGAATTAAAACTAAAAATAGCTTTAATTTATTCACAAAAAAAATATAATTTATTAATTATAAAAAAATAATTTACTCTTTATTAGTTAAAGTAGTATTGCTTCCTAATGGAATTTCAGGCAATCTTTCCTTTGTTCTAGATTCTGCAACACTCATAGCTTCTTTTAATATCGATTCTGCTTCTTCGCTTGTTACATTATATCCTCCGATCATTCCAGAAGGTCCTTCTGTTTCATATAGTAAGCCTGTAAGATTTTCATTTACAGCTAACAATTCTTTATCAAGCTCAGGTAAAATTCCTCCTAACTTTCCTCTTATAGATTGAATTACACTTATTGCTCCACTAACTGTAACTGCTACATCTCCTATTGATTGGATTGTTTCTAATCTTAAGGCAACTGATTCAAGAGCAGTTTTGCATCCATCAACCAATCTTATTGTTTTCCTAGTATTTGCTACTTCATTTGCAAAGACTTTTGCTCTATCAACATCATGTTTTAAATAGGAATCGATAACTCTTTCAAATAGTCTTTTATCCTTTTCCCTTAATCTTTCAAGAAGAACATTTAATCTACTCGATTGGATATTTAATCTATGAATTATTTGATTTATTCTTTGTTTAAGAGGTGGGCCTGGAAACATTGAATCCTTTATTTTTAAACCCACAGGTTCGCTTAGAGGCTTGTCCCAATCCTTTTCTAATTTTGCCATACTGAGAAGATTTAAGATTTAAATATTTAAGCCAAAAGTGCTGATGAAAAATTTAAAAATATAAAATAAAAAATCTAGAAAACGAAAGATTTAAATTATCTTCCCATAAATGTATAAAGATGTTCCCTTATAAAATCTAAAAGCAAAGCTAAACTATAAGGCCATGCAACAACTATTTCAACATTAAGCTTGCTTTTTAATTCTTCAATTTTGTTAAATGTTTCTTGGCTTATACCACTTAAATAATCAATAGGAATAACAATTATGAATTTATATCCTCTTAATGCTAAACTTAATATTGCTTCTGAAATATCAGGATAGCAAAATTCTTCAAAAGCAATTTCAGCTAAATATTTTCCTGTAAGATTAATTTTTTCAGCAAGATTTAAAAGCATAAAATAAGAAGGATCGTTATTTTCATTTCTTTGCCATCTTTTTATTTCTTCATTTAACATTTCAAATTCAGATTTATTTACTTCTTTACCTAATTCCAAATTAAATTTTAAATTATAATACTCAAGAAGCTTATCCTTTGGATAATCTTTTGGAATGTTTCCTTTAGCTAAAAGTATTAAAGGGATCCTTTTCTCTTTTAATGTTTCTTTTTCCTTTAATAATAAACCAGATTCCATAACAAAATATTTGTTATAGATAAATAAATTATTATGAACAAAAATTGCATGTTTGTTGCTTTTTCTTCAGTAGCTTCAAGAAGCAGAAGGATTGCTTCCAAATTAAATATTCCTTTGATATTTTATAAAGATAGATTTCCCTATGTTTTTTCTTCAATTTTAACGATCATTAAAATTTTAAGAGCAAAACCTAAATCTGTTATTTTACAACTTACACAAGGACCAATTTTATTTTTATTCATTATATTAAAAAAATTAATTAAATTTAAATTGATAGGAGATGTTCATTCTGGATTTTTAATTTATTTAAATTTAAAAGGGAAAATATTAAATTTTACTTTTTCAAAATTAATTGATCATTTAGATTTAATAATTGTTCATAATAAAGAAATTTTAAAAATTGTATCTAAGAAAAATAAAACATTTTTATTGTATGATCCATTAATAAATGATGTTGAAGAATTAAAAATTAGAAAAAATAAAACCTTTGTATTTGTTCCAATAATGAAAAAACCTGATGAACCAATAAGAGAGTTAATAAAAGCTTCTGAAGAATTAAAAAGTGATTTTGTATTTATTTCAACAGGTAAAAAAATAGAAAATATAAAATGTTTGGGATATCTTAGCTATGAAAATTATTTGAAAGTTTTAAAAACTTGTGATATAGTTTTAGCTTTAACTAAAAGAGAATTTACTCTACTTAGCATAATATTTGAAGCTATTTCTTTAGGTAAACCAATAATTGCTTCAGAAACTTTAACTATAAAAAATTTCTTAAAAGATAATGCGTTGTATACAAACCATGAAAATTTGGCTGAAAAAATTAAAGAAATGAAAATGAAAAAGGAAATTTATAAAGAAAGAATTACGAAAATAAGAAATGTAATTGTAAAAATAGAAAAAATTAATTTAGAAAAAATAAAAAAATTTATTTTATAAATATTTTCTTGCAATAAATACTGCTACTCCTATCGCTGCTAAAGTAGCTATCACTAAGGCAATTGCATTGAGAGGTATTGATGCGTAACCTGAAACTACATTAACTTCTCTTATGTTATCTGAAGCTATACTTATAGGTTTATATTCTTTAATTATTTTGTTATTATTATCAACGGTAAATTCATATGTTGGCAACTTCTTAACTATTGATTCTCCAGAAGATAATGTTTTAACTTCACCTTTTGTACCCTTTACTTCTTGTATGCTTCCTCCTCCAGGAACAACAAAGAGTTTAATTCCTTGTATTGTCCTTGTTGTAGTACCATCTGTAGCTGTTATATCTATATATGATAATCCTAGTGTAGCTAAGTTTGTTGTTACTGTAACTTTAATTGTAGCTTCTTTATCAGGACCAAGAGTTACTGTTGAAGGTTCAAAGCTAAATGAAACTCCTCTTGTTTCAACAACTTGACCCAATTCTACTCTGTAAGCCTTTCCAGAGAAGGATAAAGTGAAAGGTGTTGCATAAGTTTTTACTTTAACATTAAATTCTGCTGTTCCAGTTGAAGGTACTACTAAAGTATATGTATCAGTGCTTATTGAATAATCTCCTACAATAACATTAAAGGCTACTGGGGTACCTACAAATGTTCTGTATAGCCAGTTACCTGGAGGTGGTGGTGGATTAAATTCCCAGACCGTAGCAGGAATTGCTCCATTTGCTGTAATATTGGATGTAACAAAGAATACTAATGCATAGGTTCCTGGTTTTGCATTTTGTGTTACTAACCTTAATGTTACTTCAGCTGAACCTCCCTTACCTGGTAAAGCAAAGCTCATTTTTCTATTAACACCTCCATCCCATTTGATCCATAATCCAAACTCTTTTGCTGCTGTAGCTCTATCAAAAGGTGTAAATGTGCCTGACTCATAAGAACTAGATGAAACCCAAATATCATATGATTCAAATGTTAACGTTCTGTTTAAGTTATCAGCATCAGCGGTCGTAAATCTTAGCTTTATATCAAATTCTCCGCTTGTTGTTATTTTTTCAGGTACCTCAACTGGTTCAACTCCAATTACTCTTAATTTAATTAGTAAAGTTTTTACAGGTCCTATAGCTCCTGATTCAACAGCTGGAGCGTAAGGTGGATCTGCTATAAATATTAATGTAACATTGTAAATTCCTGGAGGTATTACTGCTTGAGACCCTAACAAAATTGAAGGTAAACCTATTAGAGCATCGAATGGATAAACATCAGTAGCACTGGCAATAAATACTTGATTTATAGATGGTGTAGGTGCATTTACAACAACATCATCAAGATATACTGCTGTCACACCGAATAGTGTAAATTCACCTACTCTGAATCTAAATATTAAGTTATTTCCTTTGTAAGGAGATAAATCTATTGTATATGTTTGTAATGTAGTAGATGGTAAAGATGGGAAGAAGCTAGCTAAAAGTCTACCCGTATTTGCATCTATTACTTCAACAACCCAATCAAATATTATACCGCCGCCAGGAGATGAAGAAGTTCTATATTTAAAGCTTAATGTTGCACTAGTTGCATATGGAGATATGTAAACTGGAACTGTTGTATACAATGTAGTATAACCCATAGACTCGTAATCTGTATCAAAACTATCATACAATATTTTGGCACTATACCTTCCACTAATTACGTTTGCAGGCTCGTAGCCTGGTGCTGCAGGATCAAAGTTTTGTACAATTGTTACAGCTGGAGTTGTCCTTGAGACATCTGTTAATACATCCCAGCCATCTAAAGTTCCTAATTCAAAGTCTCCATTATACATTAAGTTTGCAACAGGACCTTGAGCGAATATATAACTTGTAAATGGTATTAGTGGAGATATAGTTGCAAATATATAAACATTTCCTCCATAATATCCTTCTCCTGTTACAAATGGATTAACATTTTCATTTGGACCTATTTGACCAGTTATTCTGAAAGAGCCTGTTACCATTGATATATCTTGTAATGGTCCACCTGGTACAGCAATAGCAAAGTTATCAAATAAATGCCAAGTTCTAAAAAGCGGATCTCTATGAGCCATTTCAATGCTAATAAAAACAGTTTGACCTTTCATCCAGTCTGGTATAGTAAATGTATATAAAGCCCAATTTTGCCAACTATTAGCACTGTTAATTGTATAATAGCATGGTAAAGTTGTTGCAGTAGTACAAGAAGCTCCACTAGGAGTAATAACAAATGGAGAATCACTGGTATCTGTTGCTCTGAAAGTTACATATGTTGGATCCCAGAAATCTGCGCTACTAGCAGAACCTTCTTGCGAATCTGTATACATATAGAATTGAAGTGCTAAAGTGCCTGGAACATTAGGTATTGTTACCTGAGGAGATCTTAATATTTCCCATCCATATATATGATAAGAGCCAGATGTTGGATGATTTGGTGTAGCACCTAACCTTGCAGCTCTTGCTCCTTCATAAACTTGATCATAACCTGAAGAAGGTGAATTTGTTGTTACTATACCAGAAAACCATTGATATGTAGGAGGTTGATACGTTGTAGAATAAGTACTTGCCTTTCCTTGCCATGTGCCCCAATATGCAGGATAAGATGGAGCAGGAGCACCTACAGTTAATGTTGCAGGAAGTAGAGAGCCTAATGGAAATCCTTCAAAACCTTCTGTCCAGTAAGGTATAGGAGGAGCTACAGGTGATGTTTGTGTAACAAGCATATCTACTACTCTAACATCAAAAAGTATAAAGCCCCATGCATTATAGCTTACTAAGCCTGAAACGAATCCAGGAAATCTTATATAATCAACATATGCAGTTGTTGCCAAGAAATCTGCATCAGGAGCAACTTCAAAGGATATTATTATATCTTTACCTTTATATGCCATTACAGAAGGAACAGTAGCAAGATTTACTGAAAAGGATCTCCATGTAGCAGTATAATTTGCTGCAGGAACAACTGCTTCATATAACATATAATTAGTTGTATTGTATATTCTAAACCTTACTACATCGTCACCAGGATTATCTGCTGTAGTTATGTAATAATAGAAGCTTAACCAGTACGAAGGAGATGTGGTTGGCAACCAAATCTTTTGATATAATCTTACAACACCTGAATAAGCAGTTGTAGGAGCTGTTAATCTTGCAGAATATGGAAATGTCCACCAAGTAGTAGTAGAAAGGTCTACATTAGCAGTATAATTCCAGCCAAGCGGATACAAAGTTCCTCCTACTACTTTAGCTAATACTGGATTAAAGTCACCGTTAAAAATGTAATCTGAATAGTATCCCATAGCATAAACATAATATACGGAAGGAGTTACAGTACTTGCTACATCAATTTTTAATTTTGCTTCAAATATTCCATGAGCAGTTAATAAACCACCATTATATAATGGATCTGGAGCATCAAGATATACACTAAAGCCTGTTGGGTTGAAAGGAATTGTATTACCATAAAAATGCGGATAATAAACACCACTTAAAGCAGTTGTTCCAACATATCCTGCTCTTGAAATAACTAAATAAGGTACTGTTAAAGTTGTTCCTGCTGCAGTAGCAATTATGTAAGGATATCCTTTTAATCTGAATAAAGGTAATGCACTGGTCATAACACTAACGCTACCTACATTAGAATCAAAGTTTGATGCTCCACTTGTAACTCTTATTCTAAATGTATATGTGCCAGCAGGTACTGTGGAAACAGTAGTAATGTTAAAAGTTAAAGTTAAAGTTCCTCCAGCAGGTAAGTATGTGCTAGGAGGTAAACTTACTTGTAAACCAGCTGCTGGCCATGATATTGGAACAAATGAGAAGCTTATTGAACCATTAAATCCTCCTAAAGATTTAACAATTATATAACCAGTTTCTTTATCATATACAGGCAAGCCAGTATGTGCATCAAAATACATTGGTCCTGAGCTATGTAGCCAGAAAGTTGTATTATGTGGTGCAGGATATTTGCTTTTTATTACAACGCTTACAGAAGGCTGTGCTTCAACTTTTTTTACATCATAGTTGTATGCAGGTATTAAAAGTATTGCTATTACAAATGCTACTAAAAGTAGTTTTTTAGGCGACATTGATAAAAAAATAGCTTTTGTATTTATAAATTTTAAAGTATTTTATTCTTTACAGTTTAACGATAATAATTTCAAGAGAAACCGAATGAATAAATTTCTCCTAAAATATTATTTTTTATGCTAAGAGAATTAATAAAAAACAAAGAAATATTAATAGCTCCAGGAGTATTTAATCCTATAACAGCTTTACTATGCAAAAAAATGGGATTTGAAGTTCTATATTTTTCAGGAGCTTCATTTTCAGGAAGTCTAGCTTTACCAGATTTAGGAATGATCACTTTAACAGAAGTTGTAGAAGAAGTTAAAAAAATAACATCAATAGTAAATTTGCCTATAATAGTAGATGCTAATACAGGTTTTGGAGAAACAATAAACGTTTATAGAACAGTAAAAGAATTAGAAAAAGCAGGTGCTTCAGCTATACAAATAGAAGATCAAGTTATGCCTAAAAAATGTGGTCATTTAGAAGGAAAAATTTTAGTTAAAGAAGAAGATATGGTAAAAAAAATTAGAATGGCTATTGAAGCAAGAAAAAGCGAAGATTTTTTAATAATTGCAAGAACCGATGCAAGAACTGTTGAAGGATTGGAAAGAGCTATAGAAAGGGCTAAAATTTATGTTGAAGCAGGAGCAGATATGATCTTTCCAGAAGCATTGGAAAGCTTAGAAGAATTTAAAGAATTTGCAAAAAATATAAAGGTTCCTTTGGTAGCAAACATGACAGAATTTGGAAAAACTCCTTATATAACCGTTGAGGAATTTAAAGAATCTGGATATAAAATTGTTCTATTTCCAGTAACACTTTTAAGAGTTTCTTTATATGCTATAAAAGAAGTATTAAAGGAAATAAAGGAAAAAGGAACACAAAAGTATTTTTTAGATAAAATGATGTCAAGAAAAGAATTCTATGACCTAATTGATTATTATTCATATATAGATTTGGATATGAAAGTAGCTAAATATACTTACAACAAAAATAAATAATTAAATTTTTAAAACATATTTGATGAGCGAAGCTATACAATATATAAAAGTACCTAAAGGTTTGGAAAACGTAATTGTAGATAAAACTACAATATCTGTAAGTGATCCAGAAGGATATTTAATATATAGAGGTTATTCAATACAAGACGTTGCAGAAAATTCTTTCTTTGAAGAAATAGCTTATTTAATTTTGTTTGGAAAAATACCAAATGAAGAAGAATTAAGCGATTTTATTTCAAAATTAAAAAGAGAAAGAGAAGTACCATATGAGATTTATGAAACATTTGAGAAATTAAGAGGAAAATATTTAGTACCAATTGATCTGCAAAGAATAGGAGTTTCATTGTTGGCTGCTTACGATGAAACATGGTATGCTCAAACAAAGGAAGAGCTCTATATAAAAGCTATAAAAATTATTTCAAAACTCGCTACTTTAACAGCAAATGCTTATAGAATTGTATATAAAAATTTAAAGCCTATTGAACCAAGATATGATCTAAATCATTCTGAAAACTTTCTCTATATGTTAAATGGAAAAGAACCTGATCCATTTTATTCAAAAATTTTAGATGTTACTTTAATACTTTACATGGATCATGATTTCAATGCATCAACGTTTACTGTAAGAGTTACAGCATCGACATTAACAGATATTTATTCATCCATAGCTTCAGCATTAGCAGCACTAAAAGGACCTTTGCATGGAGGAGCTAATGAAAGAGCAACTGAAATGCTTTTAAAAATAAAAGATGAAAAGGAAGCTGAAGAATATATTTTAAGCTCATTAAGAAAGAAGGAAAAAATAATGGGTTTTGGACATAGAGTATATAAAAAAGTTGATCCTAGAGTTCCAATAGCTAAAAAATTATTCCTAAAATTAATGGAAAGAAAACCTGAACTTGAAAATATGTACAAAATAATGTTAAAGTTTGAAGAAGTTATGTGGAGGGAAAGACAAATACCTCCTAATATAGATTTTTGGATAGGTCCTTTATATTACGGAATTGAACTAGATATTCCTTTGTATACTCCACTGTTTGCTTTAGGAAGAGTTGTTGGATGGATTGCACATTACATAGAACAATTACAAGATAACAAAATAATGAGACCAAAAGCTGAATATGTTGGACCATTAAATTTAAAATTCCCTTACCAAAGAAAGCTTTTAGATAAAATATAAAGCAATAAAAATAATATATTTGTGAAATTAATAGTTACTGAGAAGTATAAACAAGCTTTAAATATAGCCAAAGCATTAGGAAAATATAAAATAATAAACAAGCGTTATTTAAATAAGTATCTTAAAATAATAATATCGCCAAATTACATTATTCTTCCTTTACTGGGTCACATAACAGAATATGATACAATATATAATTTAAAAGATTGGAGTTTTTATTCTGTTCTTGAAATATTGAGAAATAAAAATAGTATAATTAAGAAAATAAAGGAAAAAAGTTATGAAGAAGCAATAAAGGATTGGGCTAAAAAAGCAGATGAAATAATTATAGCTACAGATAGTGATGAAGAAGGAGAAAATATTGGTTTAGAAGTAATAGAAATTTTAAAAAATAATAACATTCAAAAAAGGATCAAAAGATTATGGTTAACTACAACACTTCCAACTGATATATTAAATTCTTTAAAGAACCTAAGAGAATTTAGAATGCCCGTTGCTCTTTCTGTAGAAGCTAGAAGGAAAATAGATGCTTTAACTGGTTTCTCTGGAACTAGAGAATTGACTTTAAGATTGTCAAATGAAAAATACAAGGATATATTTAGCTTTGGAAGGGTTCAGACTGCTACTTTATGGTTAATAGTTCAAAGGGAAAGAGAGATTTTAAATTTTAAACCAGAAAAATATTGGAAAATAAAATTAAACGTTTTAAACACAAATTTTATTTATCAAGAAAATCAAATATTTAATAAACAAAAAGCCTTTGAAATATATAACAAAATTAAAAATTCAAAATATATAAAAATATTAGAAGTTAAAGAAGAAAGACAAAAATTAAATCCTCCAACTCCATTAAATACAAATAAAATGCTTGAAGTAGCTTCAAGAATTCTTAACATTTCTCCAAGTAAGGTAATGGACTTGGCTGAGGAATTATATCTTGAAGGAATAATAACGTATCCAAGAGTTGATAACCAAAAATATAGCGAAAATTTCAATCATGAAGAAAATTTAAAAAGATTAATTAATTCTAATTTTTCAACGTATATTCAAAAATTAATAAATAATAAACTTTTTTATCCAACAAAAGGAAAGTATGTTGAAGATCATGAACCTATCACACCAATAAAAGGAATTAAAAATTATAAAAATGAATTAGGATATAAACTTTATGAAATTATATTAAGACATTATTTATCAATTTTAAGTCCTCCTGCAATAATATTAAAAATAAAAGTTATAGGAGAAGTTGAAGGAGAAAAATTCATAGCTGAAGGAGAAAAGATCTTAAGTAAAGGTTTTTTAGAAATATTTTATTCTAAATATGAAGAAGAATATATTGATGATTTTAAAATTAACAATCTTTATAAAATAAATAAAATAAACATCGAAGAAAAGCAAACAAGACCGCCAAATAGATATACAGAAAGCTCTTTAATTGCAAAAATGGAAGAAGTAAAAATTGGTACAAAGAGTACAAGACCGTATATAATAGAAGTATTAAAAGAAAGAAACTACGTTAATAAAAAGGGAAGAACACTTTATCCTACAGAAAAAGGAAATAAGCTTATAGAAATTTTAGAAAAAGTTTGGGGTAACTATATTACACCAGAATTTACTTCGAAAGTTGAAGAAAACATGGATAAAATAGCTAATGGAGAAATTTTTTGGGAAGACATTGTTGAAGAAGAAAGAAAACATTTTCTTGAAGCAATTTTAAAACTAAGGGAAAATCTTAAAATTTAAAGTTTTGTATTTTTAATCTTTCTTTAACAAACCTTTCAATTATATGTCTTATTATTACTTCTAAAGGAGTACCTGGATTGAAATTCCCTGTAACTCCTATTGCTTCTAATTTTGGTTTATCTTCTTCAGGAATTATTCCTCCTCCTACAACTAATATATCACTTGCTCCCTTATTTTTTAATTTCTCAACTACAGCAGGGAAATGAACCATATGAGCACCATTCATTGAGCTTAAAGCAACTATATCAACATCTTCATCTATTGCAGTTTGAACTATTTGATCTACAGTAGATAATATGCCTGAATATATTACTTCCATTCCTACATCTCTAAAGGCTCTTATTAATACATGAACTCCTCTATCATGAGCATCTAGACCTGGTTTTGCAACTAATATTTTAATTTTCTTTGGTAAAGAATTTATTATTTCCCTATAATAAGTCAGGCTCTTTCCAACCTCCATAGATCTCTCTACCAATATCCATTATTTCTTGAAGTGTAGCATAAGCTTTTACAGCTTTTAATATTGGATATACAATGTTTATACTTGGATCAAGAAAAGCCCTTCTGACTTCTTCCAAAGATTCTTTAACTTTTTGATTGTCTCTATTCTTTTTAACTTCCTCTATTCTTTTCCTTTGAATTTCTTCAACTTTTGGATCTGTTCTAAATATTTTAACTACCTTTTCTTCTTTATTTATAAATTCATTTACTCCAACTATTATTGATTCTTTATTTTCAACTTTTAAAGCTTGTCTATAAGAATTTTCTATTATTTCTCTTTGAGGATAACCTTTCTTAATGGCTTCTACCATTCCTCCAAGTTCTTCTATTTTATCAAAATATTTATAGGCTTCTTCTTCCAATCTACCAGTAAGCCATTCAACATAATAAGAACCAGCTAAAGGATCTATTACTGCATCTACATTAGTTTCATAAGCTATTATTTGTTGAGTTCTAACAGCCACCAATGCAGCTTCTTCTGTTGGTAAACATAATGCTTCGTCATAAGAGTTTGTATGTAAACTTTGAGTACCACCAAGAACAGCTGCTAAAGCTTCTATTGCAGTTCTTATTATATTATTTAATGGTTGTTGCCATGTCAAAGAAACACCCGAGGTTTGCGTATGAAACCTAAGAAGTAATGCCCTTGGATTTGTTATACCATACCTTTCTCTTAATACTTTGCTCCATATTCTTCTTGCAGCTCTAAATTTTGCAATTTCTTCGAAGAAATCCATCGTAGAATTGAAGAAAAAGGAAATTCTTTGAGCAAATTCATTGGGGTCAAGACCAGCTGAGATACCTAATTCAACATAAGTAAATCCATCCATTAAAGTAAAGGCTAGTTCTTGAATAGCATTGGCTCCCGCTTCTCTTATATGGTATCCGCTAACGCTTATATAGTTCCATTTTGGAACATGTTTAGTACAAAATTCCATTATATCTCTAATTATTCTTAAATGAACCTCAGGTGGATATGTCCATTCCTTTTGAGCTATATATTCTTTAAGAATGTCATTTTGAATTGTTCCTCCTAATTTTTCAAAGGGTATTCCTTGCTTTTCGGCTACAGCTAAATACATTGCAAATATAACAACTGCAGGAGCATTTATGGTCATTGAAGTAGTTATTTGATCCAAAGGAATATCTTTAAACAAAATTTCCATGTCTTTTAAAGTAGATATACTTACACCCATTTTACCTACTTCACCAAAAGCCATTGGAGAATCACAGTCATAACCATATAATGTAGGCATATCAAAAGCAATGCTTAGACCAGTTTCTCCATGTTCAAGCAAAAACTTTAATCTTTTATTAGTATCTTCAGGAGAACCAAAGCCGCTAAATTGTCTTATTGTCCATAGTCTGCCTCTATACATTGAAGGATAGACACCTCTAGTAAATGGGAAACATCCTGGAAAGTTAAGATCCTCTAAATAATCAACATGCTTTATATCATAAGGAGTATAAATTGGTTTAAGTTCTATTCCTGAAGCAGTCTCAAATCTAGTTTTTCTTTCTGGATTTTTCTTAATCCAAGGTTCATAAACGTCCTTTTTCCATTTTTCTTCTTCAAATTTTATTTTTTTAATTTCTCCTTCATTATATAACTTCGATATTTTTTCTCTTTTTTCATAAATTTCTTTAAGTTTCAATTTCCAATAACCTTTAGGAAATTCTTTAAATAGTTTATATTCGCTTGCTAACATTTCAATTTATTAATATTATTTATTTTTAATAAATATATCAAATGAAATTAGAAGAAATAAAAGAAGGAATTCTTAACAATGATAAAAGAGCTATTGCTAAGGCTATTACATTGATCGAAGAAAATAAGTTAGATATTTATGAAATATTAAAAGATTTTAAAGAATTCATTGGCAAAGCTAAAGTAATAGGAATTACTGGCCCGCCAGGTGTTGGAAAATCTACTTTAATTTCCAAACTTATAGCTGAAGGATTAAAACGAGGTGAAAAAATTGGAGTATTGTTGGTTGATCCTTCATCTCCTATTTCTGGTGGAGCATTATTAGGAAATAGGATAAGAATGATAGAAAATTCTACACATGAAAATGTATATGTAAGAAGTTTTGCTACAAGAGGATGGATGGGAGGATTATCAAGACCAATATCTGAAGCAATAAATATACTTGAAGCAAGTGGCAAAAGCATAATCTTCATTGAAACGGTAGGAGCTGGTCAAATAGAAACTGAGATAGCTAAAAAGGCTGATATTGTATTGGTAGTTTTAATGCCTTATTCAGGAGATGAAATTCAAGCTTTAAAAGCAGGATTAATGGAGATAGGAGACATTTATGTTATTAATAAAAGTGACTTGGATAAAGTTAGAAATTTACATGTTATATTAAGAACAACGCTTGGTGTCGAAAAAACGAAAAGAACAATATATGTATCTGCATTGTATAATGAAGGAATAAAGGAGTTATTTGACTTAATAAACTCTTGTTGGGATGAGTATGTAAAAACTGGAGAAATAGAAAGAAGAAGAAAGGAAAGGATAAGAAATGAGTTAATTGAAACTATAAATGATTTAATGCAAAGATTTATAAAATCCTTCATAGCAAATAACAATTTAATTCAAGAATTAACCGAGAAAATATATGACAAAAGAATTACACCGGTTGATGCAAAAAGAATTTTAATTGATGAATTAAATAAAAAATTCAGTTTAAATTAAGGATTTATTCTTTTTCAATATTTTAGCATTATGGAATTAAAATATGAAAATATAATAGTAGAGAAAAAAGAAAGTATAGGTATAATAAAAATCAATAGACCCGCTAAATTAAATGCTTTAAATAAATTAGCTGTTCAAGAGATTGTAGATGCGTTAAATAAATTCGAGGAAGACAATGAGATAAAAGCAATAATAATTACTGGAGTAAAGCATTTTTCTGCAGGAGCGGATTTAAAGGAAGTAGAAAAACTTTCTCCATTGGAAGCAGTTGAAAATAGTCCTATGGCAAAATGGGAAAAACATTTAGCCTTCATAAGTAAGCCAATAATAGCTGCAGTAAATGGCTATGCTGTAGGCGGAGGATTAGAACTAGCTTTAAGTTGCGATATTATTATAGCAGGAGAAAGTTCAATGTTTGGTCAACCAGAAATAAATTTAGGTTTAATGCCAGGTGCAGGTGGAACTCAAAGATTGGTTAGAACAATTGGTAAATATAAAGCAATGGAACTTGTTTTAACAGGTAAATTAATTACTGCAAGAGAAGCATATGAATTAGGTTTAGTTAATAAAGTAGTTCCTGATGAATTTGTTTTAGATGAAGCAATAAAAATAGCAAAGGAAATTTCTAAAAAACCAATTTTGGCTATAAAATTAATAAAAGAAGCAATAAATGCAGCGCTTGAGACAAATTTAAAGGAAGGATTAAATTTCGAAAGAAAACTATTTTGTTTATTACTATCAACAGAGGATGCAAAAGAAGGAATAAAAGCTTTTTTGGAGAAAAGAGAACCTAAATTTATGGGTAGATAAAAATGTCAAACATATTATATGAAAAAAAGGAAGGGATAAGCGAAATAACAATAAATAGACCTGACGTTCTTAATGCGCTGGATGACATTACTTTAACAGATTTAGCAAAATGCTTGGAAGATTCAAGGAAGGATGAAAATGTTAGATGCGTAGTAATAACAGGAAACGGAAGAGCTTTTTGTGTAGGTGCAGACTTGAAATTTATGAAATCTTGGTTAGATAAAGGTGAAAGATTTCCTTATGGAGATATGCTAAGAAAATATTTCAACAAGATAATTTTAAGCATTGTTACTTTGCCAAAACCAGTTATAGCATCAATAAATGGAGTAGTAGCAGGTGCAGGCTTAGGAATAGCCTTTGCATGTGATTATAAAATAGCTTCAAATAAAGCTAGATTTGTGGAAGCGTTTATTAACGTTGGATTAATCCCTGATAGCGGTTCTGTTTACTTTTTATTAAAAAATTTGAACCTTTCTAAAGTAATGGAGTTCGTAACTTTGGGAGGTGAGTTTAATGCTGAGGAAGCGTTTAAATTAGGATTGGTTAATAAAGTCGTTGAACACGAAAAACTTAAAGAGGAAACAATGCAAATTGCTAAGAAATATGCAGAAATGCCTACAAAAGCTATAGCTTTGTCTAAAAAATTAATTTATTATACTTATTATAAAAGTTTGGAAGAGGTTCTAGAATATGAAGCATATTTACAAGAATTGGCAGGTTCCACTGAAGATCACATGGAAGGATTAAGAGCTTTTTTAGAAAAAAGAAAGCCTGTATTCAAAGGGAAATAACTATACCTTCAGCTGCTAAGAACATAAAGAGCAAAGCTAAAAATAAGAATAAAACGATTAGAGACAATAATCTAACATGAGCGTTTAAATATCTATCTATATTTTTTATATATCTTTTACTTATAAATTGGTAAATAGTTATGAGATAAGCTATTAAACCAAAAATCATTCCTAAATTTAATGTTATATTTTTTAATTCAAAAATATTTATCCTATACAAATGAAGTAAATATAAACCCATAAAGATATTTATAGTTGCAAATATAATAATGAAAATTAAACTTTTATTATATATTTCATTAACAAATATAGCCTTAATATTTTCACCTTGTTTTCTTATCCTTAAACCTAGATGAAATATTCCTAAAGCATATGAAAACCAGAGTATCGCTGTTATAAAATGCAAAGAAAGAACAATTAGCTTTTCCATATGATTAATTTATTTTTAAGATAAATATTTATTATTTTTTCATTTATGATAAGATAATGAGAAATGTAGTAATTGTTGATGCAATAAGGACTCCTATAGGAAAATATGGCGGTGCTTTAAAATATGTTAGGCCTGATGATATGTTAGCTTTGCTTTTAAGAAAAATTGTTGAAAGAAATAACCTTGACCCGAGATTAATAGATGATGTTTATATGGGTTGCTCTAATCAAGCAGGAGAAGATAACAGAAATATTGCAAGAATGGCAATAATACTAGCTGGATTACCAATAGAAATACCTGGCTGTACAGTAAATAGATTATGTGGTTCTGGATTGGAAGCCATAACAATAGCAGCTTCAATGATAAAAAACGGTATTGGAGATATTTATATTGCTGGAGGAGTTGAAAGCATGTCAAGAGCTCCTTTCGTTATGCCTAAATCAGAAGAACCTTTTCAAAGAAATTTGCAAATCTTCGATACAACTATTGGCTGGCGTTTTGTAAATCCTAGATGGCCAAAGGAATATCCTCCAATATCCATGGGTGAAACAGCAGAAAATTTAGCTGAAATGTATAAAATAAGTAGAGAGGAACAAGACCTATTTGCTTATAATAGCCATATGAAAGCTACTAAAGCAACAAATGAAGGAAAATTTAAAGATGAAATTATTCCAGTTGAAGTTACCGATCCTAAAGGAAATAAAATAATCGTAGATAAGGACGAGCAAATAAGACCTGATACAAGCTTAGAAAAATTAGCTAAACTTAAACCTGTATTTAGAGCTAATGGGACAGTTACAGCAGGAAATAGCTCAGGAATAAATGATGGAGCAGCAATGGTTTTATTAATGGAAGAAAATAAAGCTTATGAATTAGGATTTAAACCTATATTAAGAATTGTAAGCTGGAATACAGCAGGGGTTAATCCAAATATAATGGGCATAGGCCCTGTTCCTGCAACTAGAAAATTGTTAAACAGATTAAAGCTTTCATTAGATAAAATAGATTTGATAGAAATTAATGAAGCTTTTGCAGCACAAGTATTAGCTTGTCTAAGAGAATTTCAAATAGATCCTCAAGATGAAAGATTGAATCCTAATGGAGGAGCAATAGCTCTTGGCCATCCACTTGGATGTTCAGGTGCAAGAATAACAACAACTTTATTCCATGAAGCTAAGAGAAGAAAAAGTGTAAATTATTGTTTAGCTACAATGTGTATAGGAGTAGGTCAAGGTATTAGCTGTTTATTTGAGAAAATTTAAATCAGCATTAACAAAATCTATTCCAAAATTCTTTGAAATACCTTCCACTATATCACTCTTAACCTTTTCTATATTTATATCATATCCTAGTTCTTTTTTCATACTTGTCATTAGATCTGGAGATAAGCCGCAAGGTCTAATTTTATAGAAATAGCTTAGATCGGTATTAACATTCAAGGCAAAACCATGATAAGATACAAAGTTTTTCAAAGCTATACCAATAGAAGCTATTTTTTTACCATTAATCCATACACCTGGCAATTTGCTTTCTTGATCACATTTTAAACCATATTTTAAAAGAGCATAAGATAGTGATTTTTCAATTTTTTTAACAAATTCTTTAACATCCAAGTTTAAAGCTTTAAGATCAAAAATTAAATAACCAACAAGTTGACCTGGGCCATGATAGGTAACGTCCCCACCTCTTTCAATATAATATATAGGAGCTGCCTTTTCTAATATATTTGCTTCGCTTCCTCTTTTTCCAATGGTAAAGACATGTTCATGTTGAAGTAAAATTAAAGTTTCTGGAATTTCATTCTTTAACCTTTTTTCTACTAAAAAGTGTTGTAATTCAAGGGATTTTTTGTATTCAAGAAAAACAAAATTAAGCAAATATCCTTTCATTTATTTAAAATATGTATTGCTTTTTTTAAAGCATTTTCTGCAGCTTCCATTATTGCTTCAGTTAAAGTTGGATGGGGATGCATTACAAATGATAGATCTTCTAATGTTGCTCCCATTTCAAGAGCTAAAGCAATTTCTCCACTTAAATCTGAAACCCCTTCACCAATAGCTTGCACACCTAATATTACATTTGTTTTTTTATCAGCTATAATTTTTACAAATCCTTCAGAAGTTCCATAAGCAAGAGCTCTTCCAAGAGCTGTGAAAGGAAACTTGCCAATTAATATTTCTCTATCTTTAATTTCTCCTTCATTTAATCCTACTGAAACAATTTCAGGATCTGTAAAATATACTGAAGGTACAGCTCTATAATCATAAGCACTTTTTAAACCAGAAATTACTTCAGCAGCAATAATTCCTTGTTTTGATGCTCTGTGAGCTAAGAAAGGAGGACCTGTTATATCTCCTATTGCATAAATGTTAGAAATGTTTGTTCTTTGAAATTCATCTGCAATAATAAATCCTTTATTATTCCTAGCTACTTTAACATTTTCAATATTTAAGCCTTCAACATTAGGTTTTCTTCCTACACTCAATAAAACTTTATCTACTTCTATTTCTTTAATACCATCTTTAGTATTTACTATAGCTTTTACTTTATCGTTGTCTGTCTTTATTTCACTAACGGTAGAGTTTAAGAAAATCTTAGCTCCTCTTCTTTCCATAATTCTTCTTAAATTTTCAGAAATCTCTCTATCAAAACCTGGTAAAAGCTGATCCATAATTTCAACAACATATACGTTACTTCCTAAATTTTGGAAAGCACACCCAAATTCTAAACCTATAGCACCACCTCCTATTATTAATATTTCCTTTGGTATTTCTTTTAATTCCAAAGCAAAAGTAGAATCTATTACATATTTTCCATCGATCTTTATGTTAGGTAATTCGGAAGGTAAAGAACCTGTAGCTATTATTATATTTTCAGAGTAAATTTCTTCTCCTGTTTCTTTAATGTTTAATTTATTATGATCAACAAAAGAAGCTGTGCCTTTAAAAATTTCTACTGAATAAGAATTTAAAAGATAATTAATACCTTTACGTAACCTTTCGAGAACGTTTTCTTTCCATTCTTGAATTCTTTTAAAATCTAATTTAGGTTCTGAAACTTCTAAACCTATTTCTCTTAACCATTTTATTTTTTTAAATAAATGAGCTACATGAATTATTGCCTTTGTTGGAATACAACCATAGTTTAAACATACCCCACCAATTTTATCTTTTTCTACTAAAGCAACTTTTTTACCAAGTTGTCCTAATCTTATAGCAGCTACATATCCTCCTGGTCCTGCACCTATAATCGCAACATCGTATTTTCCCATAAAATGAAATTAATAATAAAAAATAAATAATATATTTGGAAATGGTAGAAGAAGCAAATATCAAGTACATACTAACAATATTTGATAATATTAGAGCATTAAATCCTAAAGAGGTAGAGTCTCTTTACTATGGTTTATCCTCAGTAAGAGTAATAGTCCCTAGTGGAGAAGGAAGATCTAAAGGAGCATTAAGTATAGCATGTAGCGAAATAGCTAAAATGAATAAAGGTAAAATAATACTTGATAGAAGCGATATTGGATTTCCAGGAAGAGATTTGTACGAAGCAGCTCCATCTATAAGAAATAAATATGGTCCTATGAGTCTTCTTATAAATTCAGGAAGTGGAAAAGCGCTTATTCCTTTAATAGATGCTCAAAAACTAGGACAATACATATCTGAAACAGGAAACATAAGGGATTATAGAATAGATGTTGTTACTTCTGATCCTGAATCACCTATAGGAAAGTTAGGTTCAAGATACGGTTCCGTAGTTAATTTAAAAGGACAGGTTACATATGAAAACTTTTCAGAAATTAAGGAGTTTAGAGAAACAGGTATTCTTACTGATATTTTCGAACTTGGAAGTTTAGTTTTATATCAAGCTATAGCAGAAGCAATGAGTAAAGATGCATCAGCTGATGCAATTTTTTCGATAATTGAAAACATATTTAAAGAGATACAAGAGATGCTTGAAGATAAAAATTCTGTTGAGTTTATAAAAAGAATTGTAGATGATTTAGAAAAAAGGTCTTTATGCTTCATGGGAGGATTAGGTAGCGGTTTAGAAGTAGCAAGAATGACAGCTGTTAGAATAGGCCATATTAAAAGAGTTTTAGGAGATGCAGTTTATGTAATTAGAGATGTAAATCTCCCAGTGCCTAGACCAGGAGATATATTTATCGTTATATCTTATAGCGGAGAAACAGAAGTTGTTGTAGGCTGGTGCAAAAACTTTAAGAAAATGGGTGGCAAGGTTATATCAGTTGTCGGAAACAAAGATTCTTCAATACATTCTTTATCTGATTATTCTTATGTTATATATTCCCCATACATTAAAGGAGAACCAAACAGATTTTATCTTAAAGCTGCATTCTTATTAAGTCCTTTACCTTTATTTTTGGCAGAAAGAATAGAGAAAAGAGGATTAAAATTGCCAGATTATATTTTACGCTGGTATCACTCAATAATTTCAATCATTTAAGCATAAATTATTATTTTTTTAATTTTAATAAGTATTTTATGAAATACCGACTACTTGATTTATTAGCATGCCCACATTGTAAAAATTGGCCATTAAGTTATTTAGTATTCAATGAAACACGCTACGAATATAAAGAATTGAAAGTCCAAACACCTTTTTGTAAGGATTATTGTGGCTTAAAGATAGATTATTTAAATAATATAAATATTGCAACTATCAATTGCCTAGAATGCATAAAAAAAGAAATTGTTGAAGGGATTATAATTTGTAATAAGTGTAATAGATGGTATCCTATAATTGATGAAATTCCTATCATGTTACCTGATGAATTAAGAAATGAAAAAGACGATAAAGAGTTTTTAAAAAAATGGAAAAATATGATACCAGAAAAAATACTTTTATCAGGATTACCTTTCCATCTTTAAAAAAATTAATTCTCTTCAAACTCTACTAAAATGTTTCCTTGATACCCACATTCTGTACAATAATACATCGGAGGCATTAACCATTCTAATGAATGCAACTTTATAATATTTTTACTTTTACATGAAGGGCATCTTAAATCATATCGCTTGCCTCTTTTTGCAGATTTAATTATATCTTTTAACGTCATTCTACAGTAATATTACTTTCAGGATAACCCATACCAATTAAAATGTTTTTTACATTAACTCTGTGATCACCTTGTAATTCAATCTTACCATTTTTATAAGTACCTCCGCATGCAAGTTTTGTTTTTAATGTCCGAGCTATTTCTGGTGCAACATCATCGGATACACCTTCTATTATAGTAACATCCTTACCAAACTTTCTTTTTTCAATTCTTATTTTAATCCTTTTTTGTTCTTTATCTAAGGTTTCAAGTATTTCACTAAATTCATCAAGAGATAAATTTTCGCTCAAATTTTCACCCTCCATAGTTGTATACTTTTATTCAAGTTTATGTTAATTGTCCTTTGCATTCGTTAATTTTATTTTGTTTTTAAACATTTATAAATTTTATTGCCGACCTCCTTTCTGCATTGAAAAAAATCGAGGATTCCTTTTTTCAAAAGCCCCTACTTTATAGGAATAGAGAGCAGTTTTAAAGCATGAAAAATTTATATTAAGGCTATTATAACTTTTTTAATCATGACCGAATATCAATGTATTAAGTGCGGAAAAAGAATAACTTATGAGGAAATTAAAGAAAGAAGCATAATCATAAGAAATTTCTCATGTATTTATTGCGATTCAAAAATTTTAATTAAAAGTAAAAGACCCGCTGCAAAAATAATAAAGGCTAATTAATTCAGCTTTTAGGTTTAATGTTTTTATAAAGAAAACTAACACATTCAAAAATTATTTTAGAGGCCAATATTGAAGATAATCCATTATCATATAACGGTGATGCTTCTACAATGTCAATTCCTTCTACTCTTTTGTCTAAGATGTTTTTAACAAGATCTAAAAAATCCTTAAAACTTATTCCATAAGGTTCAGGTGTTCCTACCCCTGGTGCAATAGAAGGGTCAAAAACATCCATATCTATCGAAATGTAAATTTTTTTCGAAGAAGTTACGATATGGGATAATTCATCTATCACATCTTTTTTATTTTCATTTATTTCTTCTACTGAAAATATTTTTAAATCATGTTTAATAGCAAAATTGAATTCCTCTTTTGAAAAAGCTCTACTTCCAATAAATACAATATTTTTGGTTCCTAAATCTTCATAAATCCTTCTCATAACAGTTGCATGACCATATTTTATACTTATAGGATATTCGTCTCTTAGATCTAGATGAGCATCAAAGCATATTATTGTATCAGGTTTTATACCTCTTACAATTCCATAGGTTATTGAATGTTCGCCTCCTATACAGACAGGTATTTTATTTTCTCTTTTAATATCTTCTATAACTAAAGAAATTCTTCTTAATGCTTCTTCAATTTTGACTCCAATAACATCTATATCTCCTATATCATAGAAATCAACATCCTCAAAATACATCTTAGACAATATACAATAAGTCTCTATATTTATTGAGGCATCTCTAATATAAGAAGGAGCAAACTTTGTACCTGGTCTATAAGTAATCGTACTTTCATAAGGAATTCCAATTATTATGTACTTTGCTTCTTTGAAAGATTTCTGAATTCCACTAAATTCCTTATATAATTTGTTTATAAAAAAATAACTGGGAAATTTGAAATCAGTGCTCACTTCTTAGTTTTAGAAAGTTCTTTTTTCTTTTTGTAAATTTTATATGAGAAATTGAAGAAAATAATCGCTAGAATTAAAATAATTAATGCAAAAACTAGATTATCAAATAAATACTTATTTATGCTATTTACCTGAGCTATTTTAATACTAATATTTAATTCTGGTTTTGATGTAGCATTTAATAAGATTATTTTACTTGCTTTATAATTTTCAGTTTCAACAAGAACCTTATACGAACCTAAATACAGATTATAAAAGGAAACTTTTTCGCCTATTTTTTCATCGATCAATGTTTCATTACCCTTAAGATTAACATAATATAGATAAACCTTTGCTGATGGGTTACCAGTATCTATATTTAGCCTAAATCCGACAGGTAAGGTAATATTTACAGAAGTTAACGTTTTATTTAATGCAATAAATTTTGAATAAACACTAATGCTTTCATTTAACGGGTTTATAATATAAGAAGTTATGTAATAATTTCCTGGATAAATTTCTAACGTAAGATTTTTAAAGTCTTCTAATTTTAGAATATTTGTTTTATTGAACTGGTCATGAATTACAGTATATCCTCTCAATTGTCCTCCAAACGTAGAATAATAAGTTATATTGAGTTGCAAGCTGATCTTATTTATCGTAATTTCTAATGTATTATTAGAAGGTAATAATTCAACAGGTACTTTAGCTACTAAAATATCGCGGTAAATTTTTAATTCAAATTTTGATTTTGCAGGTATATTAAGTAATGTAACATTTCCTTGAGCTCCAGTAAATGTATTGTATAAGTCATGAATTGATACTTTAAGACCTCTAGCTTCTTTACCATCATCATATTTAACTTTTAAAGTAAGATTTCCTAGATAGGCAGTATAATTATAAGAAGGTTTAATTTCTGTGGTTAAATCCAATATAGATGAAGGTTCAACTGTTAAGTTAACACCATGTAATTGAAAAACAAGATCATATTTTAGAGGAGGAAGATATTTTAATTCGAACTTATTTGTTGAAGAAGAAATTAGATCCAATACTTCATTATTATAAATCAAATTAAGAAAAACGTTTCTTATTTCCTTTTTATTTTGATCAAAAATATAAATTGTAGCATTATTTAGAGTTGTTCGAATTGTAAATGAAGGTAATGTGCCATTTATATTTACTTTTGTTTCATTAATGGTAATTTTTTTATGTTTAACAATAACATTATACTCTCCTAAAGGAATTTGAGATATTTGGATAGAACCAGCTTTTAAGGTTTTATTAATGTTGATGTTTCCCTCTTTATTTTTAATGGTAACATTCAAAGGAATCGTGGATGGAGCATCGTTAACAAAAACAGAAATTGTGAAAGATTGAGAGTTTAGTTCAATTCTTTCCGATCTATCTTCTGAAACTGTAAACGTTTTATTATATAGGAAAACTTTTTCATCAGAAAAAACCTTAAGAGTATATGTTTCTCCACGAGTTAAATTAGAAAAGGAAAAAACAACTTCTTCCTTTAGGATAGGATCCTGTTTGTTAGGCTTATTCAATGTAACATTATAATCCTTTCCGACAACTGAAACAGTCAAATTGGTAACAGGTTTCTCGATTTTTACTGTAATTGCATCGAAGAAAATAAAATCATAAGTATGTTTTGTTACAGGTGGTGGAGGTGGGGAAACTAAAAAAACGTAAGCTATTAATGTTATACCGATAATTAATGTAGTAAATAGAAATATTGTTCTTTTAGTTATTTTAACCATTGTTATACTTTTTAATAATATGAAATAGGTTATAAAAGTTTACAAAGAGATGAAAGCCTCGACCTTTAGTATGAATTAAGATTTAATTCATTTTAATTGAGCAACAGCTTTCATTTTTAATAAATATTCAAATAAAAAGATTAATGATATTAGAAATAAAGTTAGGATATGAATGAAAAATTAATACAACTCGCTAAAAGAAGAGGGTTTTTATGGCCATCATTTGAAATCTATGGTGGAGTATCAGGCTTTATAGATTTTGGTCCGCTTGGAACTAAAATTTTAAGAAAAATAGAAGACTTATGGAGACAAATCTTCATTTATCCACATGATTTTATTTATGAAATAAGTACACCAATCGTAATGCCTGAAATAGTTTTCGAAGCATCAGGTCATTTAAAACATTTTACTGATATAGTTTTAACATGTAGTTCATGTAAAAATAAGTACAGAGTCGATCAGGTAATCGAAATAGATAATATAGAAAGCTGGAGTTTGGAAGAGATAGAAAAATATATCAAAGAAAATAATATCAGGTGTATTGAATGTAAAGGAGAATTCGAAAAACCTTCTTATTTTAATTTATTAATGAAAACAAATATAGGCCCATTTTCAACAGATGTTGGTTACCTTAGACCTGAAGCAGCTCAAGGAATATTCATAAACTTTAGGAGAATGTATGAAATAGCAAGAAGAAAATTACCCTTTGGAATAGTCCAAATAGGCAAAGTGGAAAGAAACGAGATAGCTCCTAGAAAAGGTTTGTACAGAATGAGAGAATTTACAATAATAGACTTTGAAATGTTTTATGATCCTCAAGAACCAAATTGCAATTTGATAGAAAAAGTTTATTCCAAGAAAATAAGAATATTAGATGCCGAAGCTCGTTACAAAAATCTTGGTATTAAAGAATTGAGCATAGAAGAAGCTTTGAAAAATAAAATTATACTATCAGAGTGGTTAGCTTATTTTATGTATTTATCTCAAGAATTTTTACAAAAAATAGGAATATCTTATGAAAAACAATATTTTCTAGAAAAATTGCCAGGAGAGCGAGCGCATTATTCTTCACAAACCTTTGATCATATGGTAATAGTTAATAATGAGAAAATTGAAGTTGCAGGTTTCGCTTTAAGGACAGACTATGATACAAAAAATCATTCTATTAAAAGCGGTGTTGAATTGAAAGCTGAAAGAATAAAAGATGGAAAAGTAGTAGAGAAATTTTACCCGTATGTCGCAGAACCTTCATTTGGTCTAGAAAGATTATTACTTTGTAGTTTAAGTATAGCTTATACAGAAAAGGACGGAAGAATTATCTTAAAATTACCCAGCGAAATAGCACCTTATCATGCTGCTGTTTTACCTTTAGTAAGCAAAGATAACATTCCTGAAACAGCATACAAAATATATGAGTATCTAAAGGAAAATGGAATAGACTGCATATATGATGATACAGAGTATATAGGTAAGGCTTATGCTAAATATGATGAAATAGGAGTTCCTTATTGCATAACAGTAGATTACCAAACATTAAGCGATAATACAGTTACTATTAGAAACAGAGATGACTGGAGACAAATAAGAGTAGAAGTGAAAAACCTTGTTAATGTTCTAAATAAACTTTTAAGAAGAGAAATAAAATTTGAAGAAGCTGGAATTTTAGTTAAAAAATAATAATTTATTTTCTTTTTAATCGTAATATAATATATATAAAGAACATTAAAAATATTAATAATATTAAGCCTATTATTAATTGAAAATCTAAAATTATATTTTCTATTTTAATTATAGGTAAACCTATATTGATATTTTGGGAAAATCTTTCATCAATAATTATAGGAATCTTATAATTGTTATTGGAAATTTCTATATTTAAAGAATAAAGTCCTTTTGGTATGCCTTCAAAAAAGAAATATCCATCTTTTATCTCAGGATATATTGTTAAGTTTGAGGATTGCAAATAAACTTTTATATCTTTAAGATCTAAGCCCAAAATATCTTTTACTACCAAATTTAAATTGAAAACGTAAGTTTTAATATCGATTGATGTATTTTTGGAAGTCAAATAGTATGAATTACTGCTTACAATATTATTCCTAAACACGATATCGACGCTTATGCTTCCTACAAAACCTTCCCATTCAACCAACCCATCTTTTACAGTAAAGTTTCCTAAAACATTTCCTTTCGAATCTTTTATTTTTAAAATTGCATTATTAAGTTTATTCATATTCCAATCAAAAACGTTAAATTTTACGACTAATTTTATTAGTAGTTCTACTTGATTAGATTTAGAATACCAAGATTTCCCAAAGAAAGAATAATTAGCTTTTGCAGAAGGTAAATAATTAAATTCAGGGGCCGTTCCTTCAATTATATATTTCAAAGTTAAATTAGCTTTAGGACTTAAAACTGAAGAGAAAGTTCTGTTTAAACCTGAAACATATTTCCAACCAGATATTAATTCATCGTATAGATCAACATTATATATTGTTTCATTACTTAAATTAGATAATGTTACTGTTACATTTAAATGAGAGCCAACACTTACAATAGTTTGATTAACTTCTTTTTTAATTATAATCGCAGAAGAGAAAACTAAAGGAGGAATAAGGAATTTAATTTTTAACGGTTCGACATACTGATAAAAAGGCGCAACTATATAATGAGAATAAGAAGAAAAATTCAAAGCTAAGGAAATTGTATGTTTATCTCCTCTATTAAAAGAATATCTAACTTCAATCCTTTCTCCTTTTTTACTAAAACTATCTGGTCCAGTATATATTAAGCCCAATTTTTCTAAATCTTTTAAAGTTGAATTTATTATAACAAGTCTTGAAAAACCTAAAGCTATAGAAGACCAAGATAAAGTAATTTTTGTAGGTAAAATAACATCAGGTAATTCTTTTTGAGATATCGAAAGATAATTTATGTAAGAAAAAGTTGAAGAGAATGTATAGAAATAAGGATAAATATTTTCTATTTTTTCAGTTTTATTATCATATCTATATGTTATTGTAATGTTAAATATTGATGATGAACCTAATGGTATAGATTTAAACTTAAAAGGTTCAACTTCAAAAATCATATATTCACTACTGTTTGATTTGATGTCCCCGATTGGCTGATTTAAATAGTCTAATATTAATTTAACGTCTTTCGCTTCAACATCGCCTGTATTATTTACAGTAACCCTAAATTCTGTAGGAATATCTAATATATCTCTCAATTCGCCTGCAACTTTGTTAGGAAATAATATATAACTTAAAACAGGCAAACTTTTAACTTTGTATCCTATTCTTAAAGGATTTCCGACATTTTTAATTACGGTATTACCTACTTTATAAGAAACTTCAGGAGGAGGAATATCAATAATTTTTGATTCGTTTAAGGAAACACCAACTTCAATATATTTTTTAGAATAGCTATTAGGAGATACTTTATTGAAAACTAGAGTGTCATTGTTTGCTTTTACTCCTTCAGGTAACTTTACTTTAACTGTAACATTGTTAGCTTCAACTGTACCATAATTATAAATTGAAATGTATAATTTTGTTGTTGAATTAAATACTCCTGGATTAGCTGATTGTGTAACTAATATAAACGGATCAATTTTTGAAGAATTAACACTTATCTTTCCTATAGCTTCATTTTTGTTAAGAATATAATTAGAATAAGTTACCCAATTATTTTCATAAGAGGAAAACCACGATAAAGTTGGTTTGGATTCATGTACTATCATGCCGTAGAAATAAAATTCTAAAGTGGAGTTTGTAGAAAACTCAGAAGATGTTATATTTGATAAAAAACGTGTGTAATTGATTGAAAATACTCGTTTAGTATAAATGTCAGGAGAGGTGGCCAAGGTAGTAAAATAGATCAAAATTAATTGTTGAACATCGTTATCTATTTTATATATTATTCCTATAGGCTTTAAATGTTCATTTAAAAGATAGAAGCCCTTGTAAGTGTAGTTCAAAGATAAAAGAAAATCATCAAGATATACGCCAAAGTTTCCTCCTGTAACATAAAAATCAGAATCTATTTTAACAAATTTTGTTTTAAACTTGTCTGATAACTTATTTATAAAATGTTGTTCTTTATTTTCTTCTTTTAGTTTGAAAGTAAAAAGAAAACCTTTTTCTAAAAGGAAAGGAAGATTCCTTATAGGATTTAATTCTCCAATAAACCATTTTAAAGTTCTTTCAGTCAAATTAAGATTAAAAATAACCAATTCAAAATTCTTAAGATTATTGAATTCATCATTAATAACGGTAAAAATAGGCTTGTTATCTCTTACCGTCAAATTTGAAACAAAAACTGTTTCATTGTAAATTTGAATTATCTTTAAGTTTTCCTTTACTATTACCTCTGAGTTTTGATATGCAAACAAATTTGGGATTAAAGAATCATAATATAAATTAAGTGAAAGAATAAAAATCATTAACATACTGTACACGATACGTGTTCGCATAAGATATTTTATCAATTTCACTAATAAAAAATTTATTATTGTTAACAGGCTCCTTTGAAAGACGACAATTAATATCAATTAATAAACCGTAGAAAATAGTACCAAAATTTAATTAATAAGATTACAAATTATTTTTTGTAGATGTCTGAAAGAAAAGAAAGAAGATTACGAATAAAAATAAATGAAAGCATTAAAGAAGGAAAATTATCTATTAACCCTACAACTGCAAAGGAGTTAGGAATAATAGACAAAGTTGAAATTGTTATTGGTGGAAAGAAAAAACTAGAACTAGAAGCTATACTCAGCAGTGAGACACCTGAAGATCAGGTATTTATTAATCCAGATTTTGCTAAAAGTTTTGGCATAGCTAATAATACAATTGCAACAATAAGAAAACCATTGAAATAATTATTAATTCTTTTAATTTTTAAAATTTAGATATCGTCTAGTTTTTAGTTTTTAAATAATTATAAGACGAATTTCTTATATTTTATAAACATTGGCAAAGGAATAAATAGATCCATCAATATTACTATTGTTCTTGTCAAGAAAACAGCAACTAAAGAGGCTAAAAAATTTATACCAAAACCTGAATAAAGCCAAATCATTGAAGCTTCTATTAATCCTATATTTCCAGGTATTCCAATAGGTGTGACTGTTAACATTGCAAATATCGGATAAGTAAAGATAATTATACCCACATTTACTGAAACATTAATTGAAAGAAAAGCAAGATAGATTGTGATTGAATTAAATAACCATTGCAGAGCCATGCAAATCAAAGCTAAAATCATTCCTTTAGACTTCTTAATATATGCTACTGTTAAATTAAATTGATCTACTGCTTCATAAACTTTATCATAAATAAAGCCTATTTTATCCTTTTCTTTAGAGAAAAAGAAGAAAATTCTCAAAAATTTATCCACCATAATTACCAATGCCTTAGGATTAAACAATAAAATGATCAAAGGAATTGTTACTATTAAAATAAGAATTAATGCAATTATTAATGAAAAAATTTGCATACCATAATAATATGCTATAGCTATTCCGATTATAAAGAAACTAATCATTGTAACAGAGTATTGGAACCTATTAATAGCTACTGTAGCTAAAACATGTTCGATAGGAATTTTATATTTTTTCTTAAAATAATTTATTCTCATCACTTCTCCGCTAAAGGATGCTGAAGGGATTATTAAATTACCAAAAATGCAAATACATGAAGATATAAAACTATCTTTAAAAGAAGTTTTATATACTTCGTTTATAACCACATGCCATGCCATAGAAAATAATAATATAGCAAGAAAATTGCTAAGAATCATGAGAAAAACATAATCAATCCTTACTTTATAAAGTGTGTTAATAAACTCATTAATGTTAAGATTATATAATATAAGAAAAAAAGCGATTATAATGAGAACAATAATCAAATTCCTAAACAATTTTCTTTTTCTCATTAAGTATATATTTTAAGAAAATTATGATAATATAAATTCTATAATGAAAATGAAGTTGATTTATTCAAATGGCTATTTTATAGGATTTAATGAAAAAGAAGCTCCTTTGCTATATAAAGAAAATTTTTATGGAAGACCACTAGGTATTGGAAAGCCTAAGACGCCTATATTTACAGCGAAAATGCAATTTAATTTTTATGAAATACTATACTTAGTAAAAACAAACAGAGTGGAAGTTTATGATACTGAAGGTAAGAAATTGAGTGAAAAAGAGATAATTGAAGAAGGAAAAAAGTACATAGAACTCTTTGAGGAAAAATATTTAGTTTATGAGGATCTTAGAAATAAAGGTTATATAATAAAACCAGGTATGAAATATGGAGTGACATTTATGGTTTATGAATATGGACCTGGCTTAGATCATGCACCTTTTTTGGTAGATGTATTAAGAAAGGATAGTTCATTTAGCGATTTACAAATAATAAGAGCGGGAAGACTAACCCATAGCGTAAGGAAAAAACTGTTAGTAACATCAGTAGATGCAAAAACAAAGAAAATAAATTATTACTTATTTGAATGGTTTGAATAATTCATTTTAATGAAATGCTGGAATATTCTGCTAAATTCGTATTAATAAGTAGCATTAAAGATCCAGCGTCTATTAATACAAAGGAATCAATTATTAATGAATACGGTTATTCAGAGTTAATACCTTTTAATGAAAACGAAAAAATCTACAAAATAAAAAATGAAATAATAATTTTTGAAACCGATAGGGAGTTAATATTTTATGATAAGCTGGATGAGAAATTAAATGGCGAATATTTTATTTTTTTATCTAAACATAAATCCGAAAGCAAAATTCCAGGGTTTTATATACATGCAATAGGAAATTTTTCAAATGAGACATTATTTGGAGGTAAAGAAAAAGAATTATGCTATACGTCTGCTATTTTGATGAAAAATATTTTTTTAAAAATTAACGAAAATTTTGATGAAAGACTAAACAAATGGAGAATAGGTTTAGAAGTGACACATCATGGTCCTTATATAGAAAAAATACCTTGTATATTTGTAGAAATAGGAAGTTCTGAAGAAAATTGGAAAAATAAATTAGCAGGAAAAACTTTAGCGAAATCCATTTTTGATGCAATTTCGAATATGAATTTATCATATATTCCCACCGTTGGCTACGGCGGCCCTCACTATGCACCTGCCTTCGTTTCACTGCAAAAAGAAAGCGAATATGCAATAGGGCACATAATGCCTTCTTATGCTATAGAAAATCAAAAAATTGATGAAGAAATTATTTTAAAACCAATACAAAAAACCAAAGAAAAAGTAACCAAAGTATTAATAGATTGGAAAGGAATAAGATCCGAAGAAAAACAATTCATAATAAGGATATTGAAAGAAAAAGGACTAGAAACAATAAAAATATAAGGCAGATGAAAACAATCATTTAATAGTTGGTTTGAGAAAGTGGAGTATAAGTATTTACTGGATTTGGATGTAATAGATATCGAAAGATTAAAAGAACTACTGATAAATATAAATGCCGAAGGAAAAATAATCATTCATACAGGATATTTTAGAAATCTACTAAATATCGAGGAAATAAGGGGTTTATCTGCTTCATTATTAAAATTATCAGAAATAGCACAAGATTACCCTAAAATAAGTATAGAACTAACAAGTTATTTGCCTAAAAATTTAAATTATGAAGATTTTCAATCAAATAAAGCTCATTTCTTAATAACTTTGGCAATAGAACTAGGTGCCCAAATTGTAACTTCAGATCCTTTGTTAAGAGAAATGTGCTATGCTTCAAGAATTAAATGCTTATTTGTTGAAACAAGGAAAAGGATTCCTACTTTCACCCAGTATTTTAAAGAGGATGTTATGAGTTTACATTTAAAAGAAGGAACATATGCTTATGTAAAACGCGGAAAACCAGGAAGCTGGAAATTGGAAAAAGTCACCGATAAAATATTAACAAGGAATGAAATAGAAAATATTGCAAGAGAAATTTATGAAATAGCAAAATCTTCAGCAGACCCAAGCATCAAAGAAATAGAGAGAAAATCCTCTTTAATTGCCCAATTTGAACATTATAGAATAGTTTTAACCAAACCTCCTTTATCTGATGGAACAGAAATAACAATAGTAAAACCTGTAAGAATGTTAAAACTTGAGGATTATAATATTTCTCCTAAATTATTAGAGAGATTGGAAAAACAAGCAGAAGGTATATTAATTGCGGGAGCTCCTGGTATGGGAAAAACTACTTTTGCACAGGCACTTGCGGAATTTTATTTTAGAAAAAATAAAATTATAAAGACGCTGGAGTCTCCTAGAGATATGCAATTACCTCCTGAGATCACTCAGTTATCTAAAACTCATGGAACATCTGAAGAACTTCATGACGTTTTATTATTATCTAGACCTGATTATACAATATTTGATGAAATGAGAGATACAAAAGATTTTGAATTATACACAGATTTAAGATTAGCAGGTGTAGGAATGGTAGGTGTAATTCATTCTACATCAGCAATAGATGCAATTCAAAGATTTATAAATAGAGTAGAATTGGGAATGATCCCTTCAATAATTGATACAGTAATATTTATTAAAAATGGAGCTATTGAAAAGGTCTACACTCTTGAGACTGCAGTAAAAATACCTGCAGGTTTAACTGAAGCAGACCTAACAAGACCTGTAGTTTTAGTCAAAGATTTTGAAACTGGAGAAGTAGAATATGAAATATATGTTTTTGGTGAAAGAACATTTGTTGTACCGATCAAGAAAACAGAGGCTGAAGAAAAAATAAAGGATAACATAGTAAACTTAATTAAAAAATACATGCCAACAACGGAAATGGAAATAGAAAGAAGAGAAGAAGGATTCTTAGTTAAAGTCCCAATAAACTATTATTCCAGAATTCAACATAAAGCAAGAAAAAAATTGGAAAGAATAAGCAGGAAATACAATGTAAAAGTTGAACTTATACCCTTATAGTGAACTATTAAGTTTTAGTAAAGGAGGATTTAGTAATAGATTATTAAATTATTTATTTTTTCTTTATTATAATTATGATATGCGATGATTAGTTAGAGTTGCTCAGAGTTTATGAAGAAAAGGCATTTGAATGAGCATGTTAAATTTTTATTGAAATTTACTAAATTTTATCTTAGGGCGGGCGTCGTCTAGCCTGGTTAGGACATCAGCCTGCCACGCTGGTAGCCCGGGTTCAAATCCCGGCGCCCGCATAAATTTTAATTTAATAAAAAATAAAATAAAAAATATGCTAGATTTTGAACTTATTATTTTCTTAATTCTACTAACTTTTATTACATTTCTATTCCAACGAAAATGGATAAAATTAATGTATAAAAAAGGTAAAGTTGGTAGAGATATCCATAAAGAGGGTAAACCTGAGGTTGCAGAAATGGGTGGAATTCCTTTAATAATAATGATAAGCGCTTTTTCGTTTTTTGCATTTTATCTTGAGCCCAATTACTATAGCAAATATTTAATAATTATCTTTACGGCATTAATAGCAGGTATAATAGGCATCATAGATGATATTAAAGATTTAGGAGGAAAAGTTAAGCCTACTTTGACTTTATTAGCTTCTATACCTATACTAATTACTGGAAGTTATGATCCACATCCTTCTTTACCATTTATTCCTAAAACCTCTCTTACAATAGTTTATCCTTTTTTAATACCTGTTGGAATAGCAATAACTTCAAACGCTGTTAATATGTTAAATGTAGTAAACGGTTCTACTCCTTTGCTTGTAATACCTATTCTTTTTACTTTAATATTTATTTCCTTAATTTCTAGCAAAATGAGCCTAATTCCTTTATTAATTGCATGTATTATTGCTCTTTTAATTTTCTTCTATTACAATAAGTATCCAGCCAAAACTTTCATGGGAAACAGTGGCGATTTTTTCATTGGAGGGCTATTAGGGGCAATAGCGATTGTTTATAGTTTAGAATTTATAGTGATGGTATCAATGCTACCTTTTATAATGCATGGGTTCTTTGTTATTTCATCAGTTAAAAATTTCTTAGAGAAAAAACAAATTAAAGATAAACCTGTAATAATAAAAGATGGCTTACTTTTTCCTTCATTAAAAAAAGAAGCACCTTTAACTTTAATGAGATTATGTTTAGCAGAAGGTCCTTTAAAAGAAAAAGATATTGCTATAATCTTTTTCATATTATCCATGGTATCTTCAATACTTGCATTTTTAACTTATTTTTTAACTCAAATTAAACTCATATGAAAAGAAATCTTGTTTATGTTTTAAGTTTATTAATTTTATCTTGGATTTTGTTAACTTTTTTCTCATTTATCATAGCAATTATTATAAGTCAAGTTTCTGAAATAAAAGGAGTAATGTCTAGAATATTAGATCTAACGGCAGGTATAATTATATTCGGTTTTTGGCTATTAATTTGGTATACAATCGTAAAAAGAAGTTTTTATAAAAAAATAAAAGCTACATGAAATAGAGTACTTTATTGGTTTTCAGAAGTTCTTTATGTTTGATTTTAATAAAAGAAACTCAAATAAACTATGAAGAAAATTAAATCTTATAATTTTATAACTATCCAAAACATTATGTTATAAAATGGAAAGATCTTTTAATGGCTTTGCGATAATAAGCGAAAGTAAATTTATTAACTCATTTCATGCCTTACTCACGTATGCAACGGAAGTAAAAATAACACATAATAAAGAGATTTATGCAGAACTAAGTTTAGAAGAGGAAATAAAAGAGCTTTACTTTAATTTTACCTTAGATGCATATAATAAAACGTTGCTTCAGCAGATAAAAGAAAAAAATGCCCATTTTTTAGGTTTATTTACATCTTCTGTAGCTACAGGAGTTTTTTTAAATGAGTATAGCACGTTTACAACCGTCTCCGATTATATTATATTTTTATTAAAAATTAATTGGATAACGTTTCTACCTGCATTTATTTTTTATAATTTAGGCGTCTATTACTTGTTTAAAGAAAATGATAATTTAATAGACATAAACAAAATTGTTAATAATAAAAATAAATTAGATAACAAAAAGATAATTTTTCAAATAACTTCACTAGGATTTAATATAGAAAGTATAAAAACTTCTTTAAATTCAGTTATTTATTGGAAAAATATAATTAAGAAAAAATTTAATATTAATATAAATTCTAGTATATGGATTGTTATTGAGGAATTTTATTATAATAAATTTAAAAAAGAATATGAAATGATTCAAAAAATAAATAAAGAAATAAATCTTATTATAGTGCCCTCAAACTATCAAACTAAAAATAGTACAAAATTTAAAGCAAGAGCTCTTAATTATTCATGTGAAATCAGAAAACAATTAGGATTGGCTAATAAAGATGTATGGATTTATTTTCAGGATGAAGAAACATGTGTTGGAGAAGATACTATTTTAGGAATTCTTGAATTTATAATAGATGCGGAAGACAAATATTTTCTAGGAAACGGGATAATTTTATATCCCTTGGATTTTGAAAATACAAGTATCCATGCCCAAGAGTTAATTAGAACTGGAAATGAAGATATAAAAAATTTATTCTGGCAAAAGGTTAAAAAAATTCCTTTATTTGGTTACCATGGTTCTCATTTTTTAGTAAGAAGTGATATCGAAGCAGAAATAGGATGGGATTTTGGCATTTGTAGAGCTGAAGATTGGCTATTTCATATAAAAGTCGCAGAAAAATATGGAAAAGTAGTTTCTTATATGAAAGGATTTGCTTACGAGAAAAGCCCATATACTTTAATGGATAGATTAAAACAAAGAAGAAGATGGATTTTAGGCAATTTCGATATAATAAAAAGGAAGGATATAAGTTTAAAATTTAAACTTCCGATCTACTACAGTATATTTCTTTTATACTTTCCTATTCCTTCTTTACTTTTAGCTACGTTAGCTACCTTGTATACTAACATTGGAATGTTCCCATTCAGTTTTTTAGTTGGCTTTATGTGGTTTACAATGCTTAGGAATTATATTTTAAGTTATAATTTACATTCAAGGTATTTAGATAAAACAAAGATTAAAATATATAGTTTATTAATAAATTGGATAAAAGGTGCAGTAATAGAAGTAATTAATCCATGGTATGCTTTGATAAAACGAGTACATTCGTATGAAGTAATTAATAAAGATAAAAAACAGAGACTTAAGTATATTCTAAAAATTTAAGAATTCCAATATACACGTGTTCTTAAGAAATTAATTTCATAGTCCATTATTGTTTTCAATAAAAGCATTTTATCACCATTCCAATTTGTAAGAATTCGTCTAGCGAATTCAGGACCTATTCCTTTAGCTGCCATAACAAAAGCTGCCCATTTTCCGTAATGAGAAACTAATTCGGAGCTTAAAATTATTCTATTAAAAGCGTTGGATAATTTCTTTAACATTTTTTTATCTGAAGCTTTGAAAGCTTTTACTGCCTCCATTATTTCTTCATCATAAGGATTTAAAGCAGCAACCTTAATAGAACCACATTTGTAGCAAATTATTTTTTCTGAAAGATTTGCTACTTTTCTCGTAAAAGAGTTTTTACATGCTGTACACAAAAAGAATAATTCTTCTTCCCAAAGCCTTTTTTCTATTGCATCATATATGTCTTTTGTCGTAGATTCTTTAATAATTTCGCTTACATAGGGCAAAGATTTAATAAACAATTTAGAAATAGGTGAAAAGTTTCTTAATTCAAAGGTTAATAATTTTATTTCTTTAGATTTTATTTTTTTTATCAATTCTAAAACTTTGTTTATCTTTAAATAACTAAATAAATACCATTTAATAGAAAATTCTTCGACAAAAGAGTTTTTAAAACTTTGTAATAATTTTTTATTAACTTCATTTAATGATTCTTTTTTTATTAATCCAAAAAATAAAAGATTTTGCTTTAAATTTATTAGAAATTTATAATCATTATAAAATACGATCCTTAAGAAATCATAATCATTTATTATTTCAGGAATAAAAAATATTTTATCAATAATTTCTTCAATAGTAACATTTTTTCTTAAGTAAAAAGCTATTCCATAAGCATTATAATAGCTGCTTAATATTTTTTCACTTAACAATCCTCTTAGAAATATCGCCAAGGTTTTATTAACTTTTGTACCTTTAGGATTTATTATAAATGCAAAATCATTCACTTTTTCAATCGCAAAAAGGTCTTTACTTAATTTATAAGGTAAAGAAATTATTGCCTCATGTATAAATTCGTGTAAAACATTAATTGCTTCTTCGCTAAATCTTACAGTAGCGTCAATAAAAGAATAGGATGACCAGTTTTCCGTAACAGGAACCAGCAATTTACTATGTTTAATTTCTTTTTTTACCAACTGAGCTACTGTGGAAAAAACTTCGCCTGCAACATGTTCAGCTACAGGTAACATTTCTCCATTCCATATTGGAAATTCATATGCTTCTGTAATTGGAAGCAATTCAGCTATTTTTTTATCTTCATTTATAGAGATAACTTTCCAAGCCTTTCCTCCTAATACTATTCCAACATTATTCTCATAAGCCTCATAAATGAAAAATCCGTCAACTTTACCAACCAATTTTCTTGTAGCAGAATTAATACAACTGTATAATTGTTCTTCAATTATTGTCGAAGTAGTATCAAAATAATACTTTAAGCATCTGCTTTTTAAAGGATAGATTATATCATCTTTTATAAAAAAAAGTTTAATATTTGAACAATGTTCCAAAATTTTATTAAAATCTTCAATAGCAAGATCTTTAAATAAATATAGCTGTTTAATATTTTCAAATAATTCATTTTTATTTATATTATTTTTAATTAACAACATTCCTACTATATGATGTATTAATATATCAAGGGGTAGATATTCAAGTTCCAAATCTTCCAAAATATTTTTATTAGAATTTAAAGAAAGAACATAAGATTCTAAAGCATCTAATATGTTGAACGTATATATTATTCCTTTCGCATTTTCGCTTATTCTATGTCTAGATCTTCCTAATCTTTGTTTTAAAATTGTAGCTTGTACAGGAGAATCAAACTGGAATACGATATCTACATAAGGAATATCTATTCCATGTTCAAGTGAGCTGGTAGCAACAACACATTTTAACTTTCCTTCCCTTAACTCTGATTCAATTTTTTCTCTTTCCTCTCTACTCAAGCTTCCATGATGAACGCCAATTTTTTCATCTCCTCTTAATTTATAACCTATTAATTCAGCAGTGGACCTAGTATTGGTAAATAATATTGCTGACCTATAATTAGATAAAACATTTTTTAATCTCTCGGGAAATATTTCAAAATTTTGAAAACATTCTATTTCAACTTCATAGTTTCTATCTTTTTCTGCAAAAAGAATTGTGTAATCTTCATTATTAAAAAGAAACCTTGCTACTTCATATGGATTGCCTAAAGTAGCTGAAAGAGCTATAATTCTAAATTTACTGTTAAATAACTTTATTCTTGAAATAAGAGTTACTAAATTTGCTCCTCTTTTTCCTTCAATAAGCTCGTGAACTTCATCTATTATTAAGAATTTTAAATTTTTAAGATGAGAGTTGAAAGAGGATATAACTATTAATGCATCAAGAGTTTCAGGTGTGATAATTAATATCAAAGGAGGATTTTTTAGAATTTCTCTTCTCTCTGATTCAGGAGTATCTCCATGTCTTATTTTTATCGTAATATCCAACTCTTTACATATTTTTTCTATTCTTCTAAAAATATCTCGATTTAACGCTTTTAAAGGTGTTACATATATTGCGAAAATACCTTTATCAACCTTATTTTGTAAAATAAAAGAAAGAATAGGAAAAATGCAGGCTTCAGTTTTCCCAGAACCAGTTGGTGAGAGTAATATTAAGTGTTTTTTCTTAAAAATAATTTCAGGAATAGCAAGTCTTTGAATTTCCGTAGGTTTATCATAACCAAATTTAGCTATAATATCTACTAGTCTTTTATCTAGTAAGTTGAAATCATTATTCATTAAATTACCAAAAATAAAATAAATTTACTCGATATAAAAAGCTCTATAACTACTTTTTCTCAGGAGGTGGTGGGGGTTGCTTTTCAGCTTCCTTTGCCGCTTCTTCTAATTCTTTTTCAATTTCCTCTATAGGTTTAGGTGGAGGAGTTGTTAATATTGTCCAGCCAATCCACATAGCTATAGCTCCTAAAATAAATATTGCAGCAATGATCGGAATACGTATTAGCCATAATTGCCAAAAATCTTCACCAACCCATTTTAAAGCCGGAATAGCGTCTGGGAATAGAGGTATTATTACTAATCCTAGAAGGTATACTATTACTACTATTAATGCTACTACGAATATTGCCGCTCCTATTAATCTATCTGATACCATATGAAATTTAAAACTTTTTAAAAGCTTATAAATTTAACTATTATGAGATGATAAACTGGCTACTCCATAAGCTTGGTGTTTATAAAATTTATAAGTGGTATTTATTAAGACAAATAAAAAATAAACCTATGCCTACTCATATAGGAGTTATCTTAGATGGAAACAGGAGATGGGCCCGCGAGAACGGATTGCCTATTTGGCTTGGCCATAGCAAAGGTGCAGAAAAAGTAAAATTGTTGTTGAAAAAATGTTTAGAATTAAAAATTAAAACTTTGACTTTATATGCTTTTTCTACTGAAAATTTCCAAAGAGATAAACAAGAAATAGATTATTTAATGAAATTATTTGAAGAAAAAATGAAAGAAATTTTGGATTCGAAGGAAATACATCAAAATAAAGTAAGAGTAAAATTTTTGGGTAAAAAAGAAATGCTACCAGTATCATTGCAACAGTTAATGAGCAGAATAGAGGAAAGAACAAAAAATTATGATGCATATTATTTAAATATAGCTATTGCTTATGGAGGGAGAGCTGAAATAATAGACGCTATAAAAAAACTAATAGAAGACGTCCTTGAAAATAGATTAAAACTTGAAAAAATAGATGAAGAAGAAATAAATAAAAGATTGTATACTTCTCATTTACCAAATCCTTATCCTGATTTGATAATTAGGACTAGCGGAGAAGAAAGATTGTCTGGTTTCTTATTATGGCAATCTGCTTATAGTGAATTCTGCTTTTTAGATACTTATTGGCCAGAGTTTAGAGACATAGATTTATATAGAGCTATAAGAACTTATCAAAAAAGAAATAGGAGGTTTGGTAAATGAAAAATTTATCTAGTTTAGTAGAAAAATTAAAACCTTCACCAATAAGAGAAATGTTAAAAATTGTAGCAGAATTGAAAAGAAATAAAATAAATGTAATACAACTTTCAACAGGTCAACCTAGTTTACCTGTAGATAAAGAAGTTTTAGATGAATTAATAAATTTTTTAATAAATGATCCAATAAAAGTAAGTTCTTATACTCCAACAGGAGGGATAAGGGAATTACATGAAGCCATAATAGCCGATTTAAAAAATTTTGGAAACATAGACGTTAATTTAAATGAGGTAGTAATAACAGAAGGAGCTACGGAAGGATTATTGCTTACAGCTTTAGCATTGTTTGATAGAGATGATGAAGTTATAATAATGGATCCAAGCTATGTAAGCTATCCCCATGTTACATTGATAGCAGGAGCTAAACCTATATATGTTGCAGAAAAAGTAGAAGAAAATTATCAACCTAACTTAGAAAGAATAAAAAGTAAAATTACTAATAAAACCAAAGCAATAATGCTCGCAACACCAGATAATCCTACTGGCAGAGTAGTACATAAGGAAGTTGCTAAAGGATTAATTGATCTGTGTAATGATCATGATCTTTGGTTAATAATAGATGAAGCTTACAAGCATTTAATATATGAAGGAGAACATTATTGGTTTTACAGAGATGCAAGGGAAAGAACCATTTGTATTAACACATTTTCCAAAGATCCAGCTATGACAGGATTTAGGCTAGGATATATTTATGGTCCAGCACATGCAATTAGCGCAATAGAAAAGATTAAACAGTATACTACTTTATGTTCAAATACACCAGCTCAAATAGCAGCTATAAAATACTTGCAACCTGAAGTAAAGAAAAGAATTTTAGAGTATACATTAAAAATCTATAAATCAAGAAGGGATGCTTTATATAATGCAGTAAAAGAATATTTGCCTGAAGTAAAAACAGTTAAACCTGAAGGAGCAATGTATATGTTTGTAAATATGAACAATATATTACAGGAATTAAACATGACTGATTTTAATTTTATGATAGAGTTGGTTAAGAAAAAGCATGTAGCAGTAATTTACGGAGAAGCATTTGGTCCTGAAAGCAAAAATCATATAAGATTAACATTTGTAGGAGAAAATGAAGAAAGATTAACTGAAGGTGTTAAGCTAATAAGAGAATTTATAGATGAAAATAAAAAGAAATGAAAATTGATATTAATTTAAATGTATACGATGAAAATAATTATTCTGAACTTTATTTTGAAAATATAAAATATGAACCAAGTATAAAAAGATTAGAAGATTTAATAGATGTATTTTATGATTTTGAAAATTTAGATAAGAATATAATATTATATTACGTATATAGAAATTTAAATAATGAAGAATCTAGAGCATATACAGAACTTTATCAACTTAGGTTTGATGTTACTGTGCTTCCTCCTATTGAAATAGGAAAGGAAAAAAATAAAACACATGGGCATTATCATCCTGAAGCTGCTCCGGGCAGGGCTTTCCCAGAGATTTATCAAATTTTAAAAGGTGAAGCATTGTTTATTTTACAAAATATTGAAGGAGACGAAGTTAAAAGTGTATTACTTATAAGAGGAAAAGAAAGAGAACTTATAATGATACCTCCTAATTATGGTCATAATATGATTAATATAGGTAAAGATGTTCTTATCACTATGAACCTTGTAAGTAATAGATTCTTACCTTTATATGAATTATATAAAATAAAAAAAGGAAGTTGTTTATATTTTTTAAAAAATAATAAATTAATAAAAAATAAAAATTATGCCAAAATAATAGAAATAAAAATGTTAAAACCTAAAATTAATTATATTAACATATTTACTGATTTTATTAAAGATCCTGAAAAATACTTATTTTTAAATAGACCTTATTTAAAACATAATAATTATTATTTTAAGGAATTTTATGAAGAAATTCCTATGGAAGGCTTTGTGCTAGAAGAGTCTTAATTTTCTTTACAGCTTCTTCTATATTTTCAGAATTAGTTATTGTTCTTCCTACAACTAATACCGAAGCTCCTGCATTAATAAATAAAGGAATCGTATTATAATCGAGACCTCCAGCCACAGATACCAAAGTTCCACTCATTCTAACCAATTCTTTTACTACTCTTATACTATTAGCTATATTGACCTGGGATTTTTTACTAAGATCATAAGGTATGTGATAACAAAGATAATCTGGTCTAACATAAAAAATCTCCATTAATCGGTTAATAACATCTTTAACTCCTATAAAATCTATACAAATTTCTATTCCGTTTCTTTTACCAAACATTATTGAATCAATTATTGTATTATCATCCGCAGATGCTAAAACAGAAACAATATCTGCACCAGCCTCCATAGCTAATCTTAATTCTATTTCAGAGGCGTCTGCAACTTTCATATCCGCAAATATTTTTGTTCTAGGTAATTCATCTCTAATTCTTTTAATAGCTAAAACACCATACTTTTTTATTAAAGGAGTTCCCGCTTCAATTATATCTGCACCCGCTAAATATGCTTTTTTTGCTATTTCTATTGCCTTATCTAGATCTAATGTATCAATTGCTACTTGTAAAAGTGGCGATGATACTTTATACATAAATTCAAAATATTTTATTTAATATTAGTATTTATCCATGAAGAAAAATCTTATCCAGCTAACATTCCAAGATAATTCGATCAAAGAAAAAATTACATTTCTTAATGAGTACATAAAAGAATTGAGTAAAGTAAGTACAATGATCGATAAACAATTAGATCCGTTCAATAAAAATTTAACAGAAATAGAATATTTAATAAAAGAAGACCCTACAGCTTTAAATGTCCATAAGGTTTTTGCATGGCCTTTAAGTTTTGAGGAATGGAAAAAAGTTTCAATAAGCGTCGAAACATCTTTAAAAAAAACTAACATCATAGGCATTTCATTTAATATTTTTTCATTAAATAAGCAAATAATACCTCCACTAATAATTTTTGAATTAAGCTTTTTTGGAAAAGATTCTCTTTACAAATTTAACTGCTTAGAGATCAAAATAGGAAAAGAAATCTATGAATATGTAATGAACGATTTTGCCTCGTTAAATAATGTTAAGTTAATGCAAGTAGTTTATGAATTAGTTCTTAACAATTTTCAAAACAAAATTGCTGAGAATCTGAGCATGAAAGAAAAAACATTTGTAATAACAGATCTACCATTAACATGTGAAGAATTTTTAAATTGGAATAAAGAGGAAATTATACCTTTGTACAATACCGTTGATAAATTCTTAAAATATTTCAAAAGTATCAATGTAATACCTGTGTCGATAGTTAACTATGAAAGCTCTCCCTTGATAAACTCCTTTAAAAAATATTTTTTTGGCAGTGATACGAGATGTTCTGAATGTATTTACAGTAAACCTATGTGTTCCCCATTAAATATAATAAGTGATAAATTTTTCCTTAAAGGTAAAGTTAACAAAAAAGAAAGAAGCCCTCTGCTTAAATATATAAATTCAAATATGATACCGGATATAACTAAAGAAGAAATCTTAATATTTTATATTAGCCCTAGTTCAAATTACCTTCAAAGAATCGAGATTCCATATTTTGCATTAGAACACATACAAGATATACATTATATGTTGTTAAAAGAGTATGATAAATGTTATAGAATATTTAAAAAAGATGGATTTTATTCATTGATGAAAGCAAAGAGATTATTTGTCTCTACAAATAAAAATATTGTTCAAGTTTTAGATGCTAAGTTTAGAAAGGAAACAGCTAAACAATTTGAGAAGGAAATAGGATTATTGCGTTATTAAAATCTGATTCCTTCACCGTCCTAAATAACGAGTGTTTATTTTAAATATAAAAATTTAACATTTGTGGAATAACAAAATTTTATGTCATGGAAAAGAATCAAGCAAGTATTTAAAATAATAGAAGAAAAGAATCTGGATGGCATTTTTTCACAGAATCCTTCAACAGTTCAGTATTTAACTGGTATTATTTCAAATAAATACCCGCCACGAAGCATTTATGTATTATTAACCAGAGAAAAAGTTTATGCATTAACTTATCCATTAGAATATGAACAAAGTATAAGCGAAAGTAGATATGCAGAGGTAATTAAAATTGGCGTTGATGAAAAATTAGCTGAAAAGATAACAGAAATTATAGGTTTTCCTAAAAATTTAGGAATAGAAAGTAATTCAATAAATTTCGATGTTATCAATTCGTTATCAAAGAAAAATTTAAACATAATCGATGTCACAACTGAGTTATGGGAAATTTTATCAGTCAAAGAAATTGAAGAAATAGAGAAGATTAAAAAGGCTATTGAAATTACTGAAAAGGCTCTAAAAGTGGCTGAAGAAATGATACATGAAGGAAATTATACTGAAAAATATATTGCAAAAGAATGTCTTATTACAATTTTAAATAATGATGGAGAATGGTTTGCTTTTGAACCAATAATAGCAAGCGGAAAAAATGGAGCTTATCCGCATGCTTCAACAAGCGATGAAAAAATAGCTAAAAATTCTTTAACAATCGTAGATATTGGAGCTAAATTTAATGGTTATTGTGCTGATTTAACAAGAACCTTTGCCAATGGGGAAATAGATGATGAAAGCAAAAGAAATTTTGAAATAATAAAAGAAGCAATTGATTTGGCTGTTGAGAATATTAAAGAAGGCGTTGTTGCAAAAGATGTAGATAAGATAGTTAGAACATATTTAAGGGAGAAAAATTTAGATAAATATTTTATTCATGGTTTAGGCCATGGTTTAGGTCTTGATGTCCATGAATATCCTAGATTAAATCAATACAGCAAAACGATACTAAAAGAAGGAATGGTATTAACAGTGGAACCTGGAATATACTTTAAAGGAAAATACGGTATTAGATTAGAGCAAGATGTTCTGGTTAAAAAAGATAAATGTGAAATATTATCTAGTTATCCTTTAGCTCTTTGACGTATAACTCTATCATAAAAAGTAACCAATGTGGCCACTATTATATTTAGTATAAATAAAACAAGAATACTATTAAAGAAACGTTGTCTAACTTCTTCATCACTAGCTGGAATTATTAAAATATTGCCAATTAAAGTTAATATTAAACCTAAAGATAAGAAAAAGAAAATTGCCATAATTTCATGATGAAATGTTTTTTCCTTTAAATACCTTTCTATCCCTCTGCCTATAAAAAATATTACAATTGATCCAGCAATGATATGAGATGTATTTAGCCCATAAATAAATTTGGAAGTTAGGAAAAATCCAAGTAAATTTAAAAAAGGTAATTCCTTATTATTTAAGTCTGGTTGCGTTAGTCCATTATATATACCTGCAAACGCAAGTGAAAAAGCTACTACAGCGGAAATAAACTGTATCCTAGAATTACTCCAAATTTTTATAATGAAATCATCAATAGAAAACCCTTTAATAAAAATTATCATGCCTACAAAGATTAGCAATAGGGATGAAAAAAGATGGGCTAGATTCAAAGAAGCTAAAAACCCATACAAAATTAGTAATAAGCCAGGTATTCCAAGAAATATTTTACTTAAACTAGGATCATTAATTGCCTGTTTTATATATTTCATTATAACTAAATAGGTTTCTTCAACATTCCTTGAATATGTTACAACAACTCTTTTGACAGAGATCACCGGTAAAACAGAAGATATTATAGGAATAATTAATTCATCTCTGCCCCCATCGCTTACAAAAATTACAGCTTCTGCATTATATTGACTTAAAACCTTTGATAATTCATTTTTTATTTTCAAATCAGATTTTATTCCTCCATAAGGATCACCGCTTATAGTTGCTATTTCGCATGAAGGAAATAATTTCTTTTCTTTTATTTCATCATAAACTTTTATAGCATAAAATAAAGCGTTCAAATCAGAATCTTCAGGCTTTAATAGTGCAAACTGTTCAGCTAATTTTAAATTATTTTCCCTTCCTATTACTGGAGTAGAAACTTTTGTAACTAGAGGAATATCTCCATCTGCATCTATATAAAGTACCAAAATTTTTTCGTATTCCTTATTCAACCCTCTAAAATATTATATTAAAATTAAAATATATTTCAAAAAATTTAAATAAACTAAAAGTTAATTCAAGATTTACCGAAACTTTCCTGCTGCTTTAATAATGCTTGTAATTCAAGGAAGTCTATTTTTTCTCCTTTTTCTATCTTTTCCATAGCTTTCTTTGCTATTTCTCTTTCAAATTCTATTTCATTTTCAGTTATTTTTCTTTTTATTGCTAATTTCCTATTAACAATTTCTTCCTTTATTTTGTTATATTTATCCTTTAACTCAGCAAATTCTCTTACTGTATTTAATAGATTATTTTTAACTTCATCTATTTCTTTACTCTTATTTATCAAACTAGCATATAACTCCTTAATTTTTTTCTTGTATTCTTTAATTTGATTGTTGATTTTTACTAGTTCATTTATAAGTGTTTCTCTTTTGACAATTAAATCAGATATTTTTAAAGATGTTTCCGATGCTTTACTTTTTAATTGATGCGTCTTTTCATAAAGTAAAATTTTTCTTTCAATCTCAGCTATTTTTTCAGTAATTTCCAGTTCCTCATCTGGTGGTAGTGGAATTGTTTGTTGAAACCATTCTAATTTCATTAATTTCTTTAAAATTTCATCTTTAGGCTCCTTTATTTTAGAAGACAAGGCATTTAACTCATTATATAGTCTTTTTCTTTCTTCAGCTAAAGAAGAAACTGAAATTTTAAATTTCTCTAATTCCTTCCTTATTTCTCCAGATTTTTTACTTAGAGAATTTATAATTTCTTTAATTTTTAAAATTTCCCTCTTTGTAATACCAGCTTCCCTTATAAGCTCGCTTCTTTTTTCAATCAAATTAAACATTTCTTTCTTTTTATAGATCATCAGGGATTTTATTTCAGAAAGTTTTTCTTCAAGATCTTTGTCGGAAAGTTTTTCAAGGTTTGCATAAATGTCTTCTTGGTTTGTCATGATTTTCACCTAACGATGAACAAATTATCTATAAATCTTAAAGTATATAAAAATTATTCCAATGATATTTCGTCTTCTTTTGTCAAAACTCGTTGAATTTCAGAATATAATTCAAGAATACCAAAATTTGTTAATGCTGAAACTGGAATTAAAGAAGGGATATTTAAGGAACTTATAATAGGTAAAATATTTAAAGCAATTTCTCTTTGAGAAACATCTTTAAGAGTATTTAACTCTTCTTCTAATAAACTTAAATCTTCACCCCATTCCAATATTCTTTCAAGAGTTTCTTGACTTATTAAATCAACTTTAGAAAGTATTAGTAAATAAGGTAAAAAGAATCTAGCTTGTATAGAAGAAGCTAATAGTAAAAGTGAAACAAAATTATTAATTCGCTTTGCTAAAAATGGATCTACCAAGAATAATATTAAACTTCTATTTGGAACAGAAGAAAAGGAATTTAAAACATGAATTCCCACTTCTCTATAAGCAAATAATTCAAGTTGACCTGGAGTATCTATTAGAACATAATCTGCATTTTCATCTTCGATTATTTTTTTAATTTCAGGAATATAATTTACAGTCAAATCTACAGCAACAACCAATGCTCCGTTAGGGCCTAGTTTATATTTTTCCATTACGTCTTTTAGTGTAATATAATCTCTTATATCTACTACAGGTTCATAAGGTATTATTTCAGCACCAGGATCTAAGTTAACTGTTATACAAAGCTTTTTATAATCTTCAATTAAATTACTTAAAGCTTTTACCAAAGTAGATTTGCCAGATCCAGCTGTACCTAAAACATAAATATAATTGGTCATACTACCTCAATTTTTTGTGCAACTTTACTTAAATCATTTATTAATTTTTCTTTAATTTCATCCATTATTTTCAGTTCTTCAATGTTTTTAGATAAATACCAAACATGAAGGAGAATATGTTTTGATTCTTCTCCAGTGCCTTTTGGATGCGATTTAAAATATACTGGAAAATATTTTTCTCTATAATTTTTTAATATTGGAGCCAAATCTGATTCGGCTATACCAAAGATCTTTAAATAAAATTCTGAATAAAATTCTCTTCCTTTAATATTTAAAAGATATTTTTTAACTTCATTTTCAAAAATGCTTTTCATTTCAACAGGTACACCAGGTAACAAGAAAATATGTATATTCTCATAATTTATATACACACCAGGAGCAGTACCGATTGGATTATTCAAAGCTACAGAACCTTTAGGTATTAATGCCATTTTTCTTCTTTCCTTAGTTAATTCTAAATTACCTCTTTTACATGCTTCTACAACAATTTCTAAAGCTTTTGGATCTTCTACTAATTCTGTATTAATAGATTCACTTACTGATTCAACTGTAATATCATCATATGTAGGACCTAAACCTCCTGTAGTAATAACAATATCTGGTTTTCTTTTAAAAATTATATAAAAAATTTCTTTAATTTCTTCTTTAGAATCATCAACTACATAAATTCTATTTACCCTTATACCTAATTTTAGCAATTCTTTACATAACCAATATGAATTCGTATCATGAACTATTCCTTGAAGAATTTCTCTACCAATTATAACTAATTCGCAACTTACCATATTTTTAATGAAAGAAAAGAAAAATTTTAAATTAATCTATCGCTACCCTTATAGGCTTCGATATTAATTCATAAAATTCCCTCATCCAAGGCAAGATATCCCTTCCTAATACACTTAAGAATTTTTTCTCATCAGGACTTGAACTATGAATAAAGATTATATCAAAATTAAGTTTTAAAAATTGTTCAAGAGTTTTAATTATTTCATCGGTATCAGAAGTAATGAGCCATGTTCTTTTAATTTTTTCTATTTCTTCTTTCGTTACCATACTTTCTAATTCTCTTGGATCAGAAATTTTTTCTCTTTTATCTCTAGGTATAGCTGTAGAAGCCCAAAATAAAGTAGAATTTAAGGCTTTTTCATAATCAACATCATAAGAAACTTTAAACTCCATTAATTTTTTCAATTTCTTAGGATCTCTTCCTGCTGTAATTGCTGCTCTTTCCATACTTTGTATAATTTCATTGTAATTTTCCAAACCTCTTGGATTTACTAATATTCCATCTGCATATTTTCCAGCAATACGAGCTACATATTTATTAGAAGTTGCTATATAAAGTGGTATTTTACTCTTAGGTTTTGTATATAATTTTGCTTTATATAATTTATAATAATTTCCTATGTAAGTTACAAACTCCTTTTCCCATAACAGTTTTATAATTTCTATAGCCTCTTCCAATCTTTCTACTTTTTCTCTAAATTCAGGCCATTTGAAACCTAAAGGAGTTTCGTTCATTGAGTGACCTGTTCCTAAGGTTAAAAATATCCTTTCAGGATACAGATAAGCTAAAGTAGCAAAAGCTTGAGCTACAATTGCAGGATGATATCTAAATAAAGGAGTTGTAACAGCAGTTCCAACTTCTACTCTTTTAGTTTTTTCAGCAATTAAAGCAGCTATGATCCATGGAAATCCTGATTGTCCTCCTCTATCACTCCATGGGTGAAAATGATCACTTACTGCAATTATATCAAAGCCTACAACCTCAGCAATCGTAGCAAACTCCAATAATTTATATGGATCATATTGTTCTTGTCCACACCAATATGCTAATCTAAGCACAATAAAAGAATAAAAATTAAAAAATAAAAAATTAAATTAATAAAAGCTCTTTATATAATTCAGCTACTTTTTTAGCAAATTGATAACGTTTTTCTACAAAATCCCAGTTTATGTTTTGGAAAAATGCATCTATGTATGCTCTTCTATTTGTTCCATAATCTATAAAATACGCATGTTCAAAAACATCCAAAACTAATATAGGAATTGTATCTACTACATGACCAATATTTTGCAAATCCACTAAAAAGTTAAAAAGTTTGTTTGAAGAAAGTTCTAAAGCTAAAACAGCCCAGCCTCTTGCTGCCATAGCTGTAGCAATGAAATCTTCCTTCCATTTTTCGAAAGATCCAAAATCTTCTTCGATTTTCTTAACTATCTCACCTTTAGGATTTCCATCTCCTCCTAATATGGTAGGAAAGAAAAGCTCATGTAATAATCTTCCATTTGCATTAAAAGTTTCTTGTCTTTTTAATTCGCCAAATTCACTATATGTAGCTGCGGCTTTGGATCTATCTGCAGTTTTTAATTTCTCTATTATTTCATTCCATTTATTTACATACCCTTGATATAATTTATAATGTTCTTGATTTGTTTTAACTGAAATTCCTTTGATTTCTTTTTCTATAGGGAATTTCTTCACTTCGAACTTATGCTCAAATGGCATATTTTAAAAAGAGACTATAAAGAATAAAAACTTTTAAAACAATTTATTCAATATGTTTATCTTACTTTCACATATTATAACTGAAGATACTCCTTCGTATATGAATTCAGGAAAGATTACAATAACGCCTTTTAAGCAAATTAAAAAAGGAGATTCGAGCAACTCTTATGTTTTTACAATGTATAATCATCTTGGAACACATGTTGATTGTCCTAAACATTTTATAGAGGAAGGCAGAAGTGTATGTGATATTCCATTAAATGATTTTATCTTTGAAAAAGTAAATATTATAGAAATAAAGAAGGATAAAGGCGAATTATTTTATAAAAAGGATTTGGAAAACTTTCACGATATTTTTAAAAGATCGGACTTCGTAATATTTAAAACAGGTTTTCAAATTTATAGAGAAAAAGAACCAATGGTTTATATGTTCGAAGGTCCTGGATTTTCTGCAGAGGCCGCAGAGTATCTAACCAATTATAACTTAAAAGGTATAGGATTCGATTTTATTTCATTATCTTCACCGCTTCACAGAGAAGAAGGACGAAAGGCTCATAAAATCTTGCTATCCAAAGGGATTCTTATTGTTGAAGACATGAATTTAGCCAATTTGCCTAAAGAAATTAAAAGATTATTTGTAATTCCGATTTATATAAAAGGTTTAGATAGTGCTACTTGTACGGCATTTGCTGAAGTGACTTTCTACCTACCAAAATAAGCAAGGTTTTCATTTTAGTCAATGTATAATAAATATGGTTTCTCTAAATATTTTGCTACCTCATTTAAGAAAATGGCAGCCTCAGCTCCGTCTATTACTCTATGATCAAAAGATATTGCTAAAGTCATTATATCCCTTATTTCAATCTTTCCATCAACTACCCAAGGTTTCTTCTTAATTTTAAAAACTCCTAATATTGCTACTTCAGGATAGTTTAATATAGGAGTGGCAAAGGTGCCTCCTAAAATGCCAATGTTTGTTATTGTAAAAGTTCCTCCCGTAACTTCTTCTACTTTAAGCTTTCCCTGCCTAGCTCTTTCGCTTAAATCTTCTATTTCTTTAGCCAATTCAAGAATACCTTTCTTATCAGCATCTTTGATTACTGGAACTAGAAGTCCTTGTTCGGTAGCCGTTGCTATACCTATGTTATAATACTTTTTAATTACAAGTTCATTTCTTTCATCATCGATATTTGCATTGAATTTTGGATGCTTCTTTAATGCCTTGATTGTAGCCTTAATTATAAAAGGCAAATATGTTAACTTGACACCTAATTTTTCAGCTTCCACCTTTAATTCTTCCCTAATTTTTACCAATTCTGTTACATCAAATTCATCCATATGAGTAACAATCGCTGCATTTCTTTGAGATTTAACCATCTTTTCAGCTATCATTCTTCTGATTCCTGTTATAGGAATTCTTTCTTCTAATTTTCTAACTTCTACAACTTCCTTTACTTCTACTTTTTTGCTTTCCTCATAATATCTTCTTACATCTTCTTCTGTTATTCTTCCACCAGGACCTGTTCCTTTTACTTTAGTTAAATCGACACCTAATTCTCTTGCCAATTTTCTAACAGCTGGCGTTGCAAGAATTTCTTTTTGTACTGTTTCGGTTACAGCTTGTTGAGCAATTACTGGCTTTTCTTCTTTTTTAATTTCTTTCCTAATCTCTTCAACTTCGATTATTGCAATTGGTGAACCAACTCTTACTACTTCTTTTTCTTTAGCAATTATTTTTACAATTTTCCCATTATAGGGAGAAGGGATTTCAACATTAACTTTTACAGTTAACACTTCTACTATTGGTTGAAATTGCTTCACATAATCGCCTTCTTTAACTAACCATCTTATAATTTCTCCTTCGCTTATTCCTTCCCCTATATCAGGAAGTTTAATTTCTACTTCCATTTTAATAACTCATTAGCTTTATAATTGCTCTTTTTATTCTGCTAACTGTTGGTATATAATACTGATCATGTACCAATGGGAAAGGTGTATCAGCTCCACAAACTCTTAAAATAGGACCATTAAGATGATAAATAGCTTTCTCAGCTATAATTGCAGCAATTTCTGCCCCTAAACCTAAAGTTTTAGGAGCTTCATGTACAATTATTACTCTTCCTGTTTTTTTAACAGAAGTTAAAATAGTATCAATATCCAATGGTAATAACGTTCTTAAATCTATAACTTCGATACCTATCCCCTTTTCCTTTTCTATTTGTTCAGCAGCTTCTAAAGATTTATGTACCATTGCGCCATAAGTTATAATTGTAACATCTTCTCCTTTCCTTACAACATTAGCTTTACCTATAGGAACAGTAAATTCTCCTTCAGGTACTTCTTGTTTAATTGTTCTATAAATGCTTTTAGGTTCCATAAAAATTATTGGATCATCAGCCTTTATAGAAGAGATCAATAAACCTTTTGCATCATAAGGAAAAGCTGGAACTATAACTTTTAATCCTGCAGTATGAGCATAATAAGTTTCTGGATGTTGTGAATGATACATGCCACCTCTTATTCCTCCAGCAACAGGTCCTCTAATTATTAAGGGTACTTTGAATTGTCCACCACTTCTATATCTTATTTTAGCTATCTGGGAAACAATTTGATCAAAACCTCCAAATGCAAAATCAAAAAACTGAACTTCAGCAACAGGCTTTAATCCATACATAGCCATTCCTGCTGCAACACCAAATATAGCAGCTTCAGAAAGAGGTGTATCTATTACCCTTTCAGGTCCAAATTCATCAATTAAACCTTCGGTTACAAGAAAAACTCCGCCTCTTCTTCCTACATCTTCACCTAGTACTACTATTCTATCATCCTTTCTCATTTGTTCTCTTAAAGCGTTATTTAAAGCCTGAGCAAGAGTCATTACTGGCATGTTTAACCTCCTCTAAAATCTTCAATAATTTCTTCCATTTCTTCCTTTAAATTCCAAGGAATTTCTGAATAAACATCTTCAAATATTACTTCAATAGGTGGAGGTGGAATTTCTAAAGCTTTTTTAACTTCATTTTCTACCATTAATTCAATATCCTTTCTCAAACTTTCATCCTCTTGTTCTGTAATTTTACCACTGAAAATCAAGAAATTTCTAAATCTTTTTATTGGATCCTTTTGTCTCCAAAATTCAACTTCTTCATTGCTTCTATATCTTTTAGGATCGTCAGCTGTTGTATGAGAACCTAATCTATAAGTTAAATATTCTATAAAAACAGGTTCATAATTTCTAGCCATTTCTATAGCCTCTATAGCAGATTTATATACTGCAATTATATCATTACCATCAACACGCATTCCTTTTATACCATAAGCTACAGCTTTAATAGCTAAAGTTTCTGAAGCGGTTTGCCTTGATACAGGTAAAGATATCGCATATTGATTATTTCTACATACAAAAACTATCGGAACTTTAAAAACTCCAGCCCAGTTGCATGCTTCGTGAAAATCTCCTTTAGAAGTAGCACCATCACTTAAATAAGCTAAAACAACAATTTTATCTTTCCTTAATTTAGCTGCATGAGCAAAACCTACAGCTGAAGGCAAATGAACAGCTATAGGAGTTGTAGTTGGAACAATGTGAAGAGCTTTGCTTCCGTATATTGCAAATTCATGACCTTTTAAAATATCTTCCTTATTTGCTAACCATCTACAAAGTATTTCTCTTACACTCATACCTCTGGTTATCAATAATCCTAATTCTCTATAAGTAGGAAAGAACCAATCTTCTGGCTTAGCAGCATAAGCAGTTCCTACAGCTACAGCTTCCTCTCCTTCATTCGGCGCATGTATAGCAACTTTACCCATTCTTTGTAATTTAAGAAGCCAACCGTCCAAAACTCTTGTTATTAGCATATATTTATATAATTTTAAGTAGTCTTCATTGGTTAAATTTACAGTCTTTAAAAGTGCTTCATTTACTTCACCATTTTCGTTTAATATCTGTAAAAAGCTCATGGTAATTAATTCAACAATCTTCTATAAATTAATTTTATTTTAAAAATTAAGAACGAATTATAGATGCTATAAAAAATTCTCCAGCTTTATAAGAACTCCTAACAAAAGGTCCTGCAGCAACATACTTAAAACCAAGACTTTTACCTATTTCTTCATATTTTTTAAATTTTTCAGGACTAACATATTCCATTACTGGCAAATGCCTTCTAGAAGGTCTTAAATATTGACCAATAGTTAGAAAATCTACATCTGCTTTTCTTAGATCTTTCATTGTTTCAATAACTTCTTCTTCCTTTTCCCCAAATCCAACTATAATTGAAGATTTTGTGTATATTTTAGGGTTAAGCTTTTTTAAACTTTCAAGAACAAATAAAGATTGATCATAACTAGCTCTAGGATCTCTTACTAAAGGTGTTAACCTTCTAACTGTTTCAATGTTATGACCAATAACTTCTGCTCCAGAAAAAGCTACTTTCTTTAAAGAATTAATGTTTCCTTTAAAATCGGGTATTAAAAGTTCAATGATTATTTTGGGATTAAAATTTTTTATTTCTTTCACGGTTTCAGCGAATATGCTTGCTCCACCATCTTCTAAATCATCCCTGTCAACTGATGTTATAACAATATAATTTAAATTCATTTTAGAAATAGCCAACGCTACTCTTTTAGGTTCATCATAATCTACTATACCTCTGGGATTTCCTGGAGTAACATTACAAAATCTACATGCCCTAGTACACACATCACCTAAAATCATAAAAGTAGCTGTTCCTGAGCCCCAGCATTCTGAAATATTAGGACAAAGAGCCTCTTCACAAACAGTATGTAAATTTAATTCTCTACAGATCCTACTTATAAATAAATAATTTTCACCTGAAGGAATTTTAGAACGCAGCCATTCAGGTTTTCTCTCTATTTTATTTCTTTTTTCAAAATAAACGTTAAACATTATTATTATTAAATAAGTTATCTAAAATAAAAATTCATAAATGCTTAAACCAATTTTATAATTATGTATAAAATTGTAGTATTGTATCCTAAATTAGAAGAAAATTTCTTAGAAACATACATAAAGGAACATGTTCCATTGGTCAAAAAAATACCAAACGTTAAAAAAATAGTTATAAACAAAGCTATAGGTTCCCCTGCTGGCGAGCCACAATTTTTTGTTTTAGCTGAACTTCACTTTGAAACAGAAAAGGATATGAGAGAAGCATTAAACTCTAACGAAATGAGAGAAGCTGCAAGACATGCTATGAAAATTTCGAAAGGAAAAATGCAGGCAATATTCTTTGAGGAAATAAAAGTAGAATAAATTAAGAAGCCAGTAATTGTTTATTTAAATCATGTAGTAAGGGTTAAAAATTTCTAAGAAGATTTTTTAAAATATTTTGTAGAGCTTAATTTTTTTAACATGTTAAAAGAAATTAAAAGATAATGGAAATTCCCTACTATAAACTATTTATAAATGGAAATTATGTAGAAAGTTCAACAGGAAACAAAATACCTGTTTTAAATCCAGCGAATAATGAAGTTATAGCATATGTTGCTGAAGCTAGTAATGAAGATGTGGATAAGGCTATAGAAGCAGCTAAAAAAGCTTTTAAAGAATGGTCAAAAATGGATCCTACGAGAAGAGGGAGGATTTTATATAAAATTGCTTCTCTGTTAAGAGATAAAAGTGAAGAATTGGCTAAACTTGAAACTTTAAACAATGGCAAGCCACTAAGAGAATCTACTGGCGATGTCTTATATGCTGCGAGATTGTTTGAGTATTATGCAGGATTAGCTGATAAAATTCAAGGAGATACAATACCTGTTCCAGGAGATAGATTTTGTTATACAATAAGAGAACCTTTAGGAGTTACAGCTCACATTGTACCATGGAACTTTCCTCTGCCATTAGCTGCAAGAAGCATTGCACCTGCATTGGCAGCAGGAAATACTGCAGTAGTTAAACCATCCTCATATACTCCATTAACAGCTTTAAAGTTGGCAGAAATTTCAAAAGAAGCTGGTTTGCCAAATGGGGTTTTAAATGTTATATGTGGACCAGGGAATACGGTAGGCAAATATTTAATATCCCATAAAGAAGTAGATGCTGTTGCTTTTACAGGCTCAACAGAGAGCGGAAGAGAGGTTATGGTATTGGCTGCTAAAAATCTTAAACCAGCTGTATTAGAATTAGGTGGTAAAAATCCCCATATAGTATTGCCTGATGCGAAAATAGATAAGGCTATACAGGGAGTAATGAATGGAATAATTACTAATGCAGGACAAATGTGTTGGGCTGGAAGCAGATTATTAGTTCATGAAAGTTTACATGATAAACTAATAAAATTACTTAGCGAGCATTTTTCCAAAATAAAGATAGGAAATGGCTTAAATAAAGATACGCAAATGGGACCTTTAACTACGAAGGATCAACTGAAAAGGGTTATGTATTATATTGAGGAAGGAATTAAAGAAGGAGGTAAGATTGTCTATGGAGGTGAAAGACCAAAAGAAGAAGAATTACTCAAAGGAAACTTTATCTATCCTACTCTCTTCGATAATGTAGGGAAAGATATGAAGATATTCCAAGAAGAAATTTTTGGACCTGTTTTGGCTTCAACGAGTTTCAGTTCTATAGATGAGGCGGTTGAATTGACAAATGCTACAAGATATGGATTATATGCAGCTATTTGGACAAACGATCTAACCTTGGCTCATAAATTAGCTTCGAGAATTGAAGCTGGAACAGTCTGCATTAATGAGTTTCCTGTGACCTATCCGCAGATGCCCTTTAGTGCATATAAAGAGAGCGGCCTAGGATTCGAGCAAAGCATATATTCGGTTTATAATTATACAAGAATAAAAACTGTTTTAATTAACTTATCTTAAAAATTTTATAAATTTAAATTTAATTATTTTTAATATTTAATTAAAAAATTATTTGTGTGGAGCATATTCTTTTCCTATCAATTCCCTTCCTAGTGCTATTTTTTGTGCTTCCTCAGTACCATCACCTATTTCAATTCCCATCACATTCCTTAACCTTCTTTCAAAAGGTAAATCTTTAGTATATGCTATGTTACCATGAATTAAAATGCATTTATGAATTATTTCAAAAGCTAACTTTGGAGCCCACATTTTACACATTGCAGCATATTTAGCTATAGACATACCTTTATCCTTCATCCACAGAGTTTGGTAACATAAAAGTTTACAAGCTTCAAGATACGTATAATATTCTACTATTTCAAATTGTATTGCTTCAAATTTTATTATTGGCCTACCAAAAGCATATCTTTTCTTTGTATATTCTATAGTTTCTTCCAAAGACTGTTCTGCTGCACCTAAACATGATAAAGCTAATAAAGTTTTGCTAAAATCGAAAGTTTTCATTACTATATAAAATCCTTCTCCTATGTTTCCTAACAAATAATCCTTTGGTATTCTTACATTATCAAGTTTAAATGCTCCTCTAGAGATTGGTCTGTAACCTACATCATCAAAATACGAATACGTTATATTTTTATCTTTCGCAGGAACTAAAAAAGCACTTATTCCTTTATGTCCAGCTTTTGGGTCAGTTTTAGCAAATAAAACATAATATGAAGCATACTTTACCATACTTATTGAAGATTTTTCTCCGTTGATTACCCATTCATCGCCATCAAGATATGCAGTTGTTTTTATTGCAGCTGCGTCAGTACCACAGTGAGGTTCTGTTAGAGCTATTCCTAAAATTACTTCTCCATTAGCAACTTTAGGTAAAATTTCTTCCTTAATTTCTTCCTTTGCATAATTTGAAATAACTTCTGCAGTTAAAGCGTTGTTAATAATTATAAAATTAGCTATATTGAAGTCATATCTTGATAATTCTTCTATAGCTATTCCAGTAGTAACCGCATCAGCACCTTGACCACCGTATTTTTCCGGTATTCTTATCCCCATCAACCCAATATCTGCAAGCTTTTTAAAAAGTTCCTTTGGAAATTCTCCAGTTCTATCCCATAAAGCTTCATAAGGAGCTATTTCTTTTTGTGCAAAATTTCTTATGGTTTCTCTAAATAAATTTTGTTCCAAAGTAAATTCGAATACCATATTTTTAAAATGAATTAAATAAATTATTAACTTAGCCAATAATTCCTTATAGAACTCAATGTAGCTAGATATTCAAGAAATGCCGTTTTCCAAATTATTGGAGAATAAATTGGGTTAATCTAAAAATCAAAAAAATATTTTTCGGCTCTAGCCCATTCAGAAAGTTTATGAATTAAAAATTTTTTCTCGCTTATAATATGCTTAACCACATAACCTTTTTGACTAAGAATATCTGAAATTATTTTTCTATGGCAGAAGTAAGGAATTATTTCTGAGCACATAATACAGGTAATTTTGTTTTTAGCCAAGTTTGATAATTCACGCAATGCATTTCTCGCTTTCTCAGACTTAACAACGTATGTTGCATAAGCCCTAAATCCTTCACTTTTGAAATATTTAGCTATTCCGAAATCTTCAATATCTTTTCCAAATTTTCTATAACCTCCCAAATTTTCCATCCAAATGTATTTTAAGCCAATAGAACTTAACGATCTTAAAAGATTCTCTGAATTAAAATGAGGAAACTTATTACTCATAGGCCATCTCCTAACATCGACCAAAATCTCTATTTTATATAAAGAGAGCAAGCGAAGGAATTCTTCTATACTTCTATTCGAATGACCAATTGTAAATATTTCAAAATACACTTATACTAAGCTCTTATATATAAAACATTGATTTTAATTTTAAAAAATTATTATTTTTTTCAATTATTTATCTTTATTATGAACAATTCATATGTTATTATGCCTTTAGATGTTGAAACTTTTGCAAAAAAATTTTTACAGTTTCATAATACTTTATTTCCTTATGATATGCTTGACGACTCTAACTTACTTAGCGTGATTAAAGAATTTAAGATAGCGAAGTCCTATTATGGCGCTAAGCTTTTCGGTGTTTTTGCGGGAAAAGAGATTATAGGAATCTTTACTTCAATTGAACGAACTCTTGATAAAACTGTCGATTGTAAGATTGATATTATAGGCAATGTGGAAATAAGTGATTTTGGCTATGCTATACTTGATTTTATAGAGAAGCAATGCAGTGCACCAGAAATCGTAGTGCCTTATAATCTTAAGAATGTTATTAATGCTCTTGAATCTCTTGGCTACATACCTTGTTATAGATATGCTAGGCTTGCTCTAAATCTTAGCAATTTTAACTTCAATAATTTCAAGCATATTATTGAAAAGCTTAATCAAATAGGATTTGAATTTAAGCCTCTCATAAACGTTATTACTAGAAATCATGAAGTGGTTGATCTTGTTAACATTACACATAGAGATGAGCCCTCCACAAATGTAGAAAAGGTGATAAGCATTGAAGAATTTGAGAAGCTCTTAAAGGATAGAGTATTGATTAGTGAAGCATGTTATGTTGCAATAAAAGATGAGAAAATGATTGCTGTAACTCTTGTTGTCAAAATCACTGAAAAAGAGGCTTACTCAATGTTTACAGGGGTCCTCAGATCCTATAGAGGTCTTGGATTGGCTAAAGCTATTAAAGCGTTAGCTTTAAACAAGCTTAAAGAACTTAATTACTTAAAGATTTCAACAAATAATTCCTTTGAAAATAAGCCTATTCTAGCTGTGAACAAATTTTTAGGTTTCGAAATAATGAGAGAATACGTACACTATAGAAGAAAATGTGAGAAAAATAAGGCATAACCATAAGAATAATCTTAAAACGTATTATGCTGTATTATCCTTTCCTGAAGGATATAAGATAATTTAAGTTATTATCAAATAGCTAAGATTGATATTAAATTTTAACGAAAGCAATTAAGGACTCTCCTTTATCTGCTTGAATGAACTATCTTGAATGTTTCAATTCCACTTCATCACATATTCCTGTTTCAGGATCGCAAAGACTTTCAATTTCACCATTTTAAAAATAAATAAAAAAATAAAGAAAGTTGATTATGAAAATTATTTTTGTAGCAGTACCAGGTAGTGGCAAAACTACTATTATGCAACTTATAAAAAAACAGATGCCAAGCATTAAAATTGTAAATTATGGAGATGAAATGTTAAAAATTGCTTTTCAAAGATATGGAATAAAAGACAGAGACGAAATGAGGAAAAAAATACCTTTAAATGAATATAGAAAATTACAAATAGAAGCAGCAGAAAATATTTCAAAAATTGAAGAAGATGTCATTATAGATACACATGTAAGTATTAAAATGCAAGGAGGCTATTACCCAGGATTGCCTGAAGAAGCAATTAAAAAAATTAAGCCTGATGCTATAGTTTTAGCAGAATATAACCCAGAAGACATTATAGAAAGAAGAAAAAAGGATATGATGTTAAAGGAAAAAGTCGAATATAAAGAAGGAATTATAAGCATACCTAGAGCAGGGAGAGAAATTGAAAGCTATGAAGAAATTGAACTTCATCAAGAGATAAATAGAGCTTTTGCTACTGCAGTTTCTTTTTCTGTACAATGTTTATTGGTAATTATAAATTTAAGATTTAAACAGTCTAGGGATTTTGAACATGCTGAAATAGCTGCTAAAAAGATAGTTGAGCTATTTTTAAAACAAAAAGAGTTAGCTAGTAACTAGTAATTTCTCATATTGAAAAAATATAATTACTTAAAACTATAATTAAATATGAGTAAAATAAGAGTAGGTGTTGTAGGAGGATACGGAACCATAGGTAAAAGGGTTGCTACTGCTGTTATGATGCAAGATGATATGGAATTGGTTGGTATTGCTGGTCCAGGTTTTGATTGGAGAACGGCTCTTATGGCTAAAAGAAATATTCCTATTTATTTGTCTACAAATGCAAGAATTGAAGAATTTAAAAGACATAACTATGAACCAGCGGGAACAATAGAAGATTTATTGAGCAAAGTTGATGTGGTTGTTGATGCTACTCCTGAAGGAGCAGGTGCTAAAAATAAGCCACTTTATGAAAAATTTGGTATAAAAGCTATATTTGAAGGGGGTGAAAAACATTCATTAACGAATGCAAGTTTTGTAGCTGCTAGAAACTATTTAGAAAATTTAAATAGACAATTTACGAGAGTAGTAAGTTGCAATACTACTGCTATATGCAGAGTTGTTGGTGCAATTCATGAAAGAATTGGTGTAAAAAAAGCACGAATTACAATATTTAGAAGGGCTGCAGATCCATGGGAAAGTCACAAAAAAGGAATAATAAATACTGTAGTTCCAGAATTAGAGATACCTTCTCATCATGGACCTGATGCTCAAACAGTAATTAAAAATTTAGATATACTAACTTTAGCAGCAAAGGGAAGTCATAATTTATATCATTTACATATGGGATTTTTGGAATTAAACGAAAAAGTTTCAAAAGAAAATGTAATTAATGCTTTAGAAGAAGAACCTAGAGTAGTTTTAGTAAGCGGAAAAGATAAAGTGGAAGCTTTAAACACGATATTCGAAATAGGAAGAGAATTAGGAAGACCTAGAGGAGATATTTACGAAATACCTGTTTGGTTAGAAAGCATTTCTATTATACATAATGATTTAACTTTAATTTGGGCTACGCCAGAGGAAAGCAACGTTATACCTGAAAATATAGATGCAATTAGAGCTTTAACTGGAATTGAAAAAAATCCTAAAAATTCTATAGATAAAACAGATAGGAGTTTAGGAGTTTTAAAAAGATTTTACTAAAAATGGTAGGAGCATTAGGAGGTAAGGTATCTCCTGAAATACTTGAGCAAATGTTAAAAATTGACTTAGGATTCAAAACAATGGATGATTTTGATTTTGAAGGAAAAGTAGTTTTGCTTAGAACAGATATGAATTTACCTCTAGATCCAAAAACTAATATGCCAACTGATCTAACAAGAATGAAGGTTTTAGCCCAAACAACTTTAACAGAATTATTAGTAAGAGGAGCAAGAGTAGCAATATTAACTCATCAAGGAAGACCTGGAGATGCTGATTTTACAACCACGGATCTTCATGCAAAAATTTTATCTAAAATGTTGAAAACAAAAATTGTTTATGTTCCAGATGTTTATGGACCAAAGGCTATAGAGGCTTTAAAGAAATTGAGAGAAGGAGCTTATAGAATAGTAATGCTTGAAAATGTAAGAACGGATCCTGAAGAAATGCTGAAGAAATCTCCTGAAGAACATGCAAAAAGCAAACAAATTCAAGTTTTATCCACATTAACTGATATTTACGTAAATGATGCTTTCGCTGCAGCTCATAGAGCTAATGCTTCACTTACAGGCTATCCTGTAGTAATGCCTTCATGTGCAGGAAGAGTTATGGAATGGGAAGTAAGAGCATTAACTTGGCTACTTCAGCATAGCGAAAGACCAAGATTGTATATTTTAGGAGGTGCAAAATTAGATGATGCTGTAGCTATTTGTGAGCATCTAGGAAAGACAAATAAAGCTGATTGGATTGCAGCTACAGGGCTCATAGGTAATTTATATTTAAAGGTTTCAGGATATAAATTGGGTGAGATCAATGAAAAGTTCTTAGATAGAAAAGGAGGAATATTTTTATACGAAAATGCCAAAAAAGTTTTTGAAGAAATTAAAGATAAAATAATATTACCAGCTGATGTAGCGGTGGAAACTGCAAAAGGTGAAAGAGCTGAGATACCTTTAAGTGGTTTACCTTTAGAAATGTCAATAAAAGATATTGGAGAGAAAACTTGTGAATTAATAGAAAACTATATAAGAGAAGCGAAAACGATAGTTATAAGCGGTCCTCCTGGTGTTTATGAAGAGAAAGAATTTGAATACGGAACAAAAAGATTATTAAAGGCTATTGCTTACTCAAAAGCTTTTACCGTAGCAGGAGGAGGACATACTGTAGCTGCAATAAACAAATTTGGATTTGCAGAATATATAAGTCATATAAGCACAGGCGGAGGTGCATTAATAGAAATGCTTATGGAAAAAGAGCTGCCTGGAATTCAAGCTTTAAAATTAAAATTCTAAAAGTTAAATTTTTTTATTAGTTTTATTAGTTCTTTATCGTGAAGAAACCTTTAGCAACTATTGTAGGTGCTGGTTGTAGCAAATTTGGTAAAAGGAAAAATGTAATGGCAAGGGAACTATTAGTTGAAGCTTTTTTAGAAGCTATATCATATTGTAAAGATCCTGATATTAAAGGTAAAATCAAATTAGGAGTTTTTGGATGTTATTCAGAATATTTTGAACATCAATCTCATTTAGCACCAATTTTAGCAGATTGGCTTGGCTTCCATAATTTACCAGTTATTAGAACTGAGAATGCATGTGCTTCAGGTTCAACTGCATTAAGAACTGCTTTATTTGCTATAAAATCAGGATTGTATGATATAGTTTTAGTTGCAGGAGTTGAAAAAATGAATAATAGAACTACTAGTGAAGCAAACGAAGCTTTGGCGATGGCCAGTGACATAGCAATCGAGCAATGGTCTGGTTTAACATTTGCTGGAATATTTGCTTTAATGGCTGTCCATCATATGCATAAATATAATACTACTGAAGAACAAATGGCATTGGTAGCAGTTAAAAATCATAAAAATGCTTATTATAATCCGAAAGCACATTTGCAAAGAATAATAACAGTGGAAGAAGCATTAAATTCAAGAGTAATAGCATGGCCTTTAAAGTTATATGATTGTTCTTTAATAACGGATGGTGCTGCATGTTTAATTTTAACTTCTCCTGAAATAGCTCATAAATTTAATGATAGTCCTGTTGATATAATAGCAAGCGGCCATTCTACAGATCATTCTTCAATAATTGAGAGAGAAGAAATTTCAAGTATCAAAGGTATAAGGATCGCTGCAAAAGAAGCATTTGATTATGCTGGAATTGGTATAAAAGAAGTTAATGTTGCAGAACTACATGATTGCTTTACTATAGCTGAAATTATAGAATATGAAGAATTAGGTATAGCAGAAAAAGGAAAAGGAGGAAAACTTCTGGAAGAAGGTGCTACAAATCTACATGGCTGGTTACCTGTTAATACAAGCGGAGGATTAAAAGCTAAAGGTCACCCTGTAGGAGCAACTGGAATAGCCCAAGTATATGAGATATATTTGCAGTTAAGAGGTGAGGCTGGGCCTAGGCAAGTCAAAGGAGCTAAAATAGGCTTAACTCAAAACATGGGAGGTTCAGGTTCAACACATTTTGTTCATATTTTAAAAAGTCGGGAATATGGGTGAAGAAATATTAATAGAAGATTTTTATAGAAGAATAAATGACGAAGAAATATGGGTTTCTAAATGTAATGATTGCGGAAAGTTAACCTTGCCACCAAGAAAAATTTGCCCATATTGTAGTTCTGTAAATACTTCATGGGAAAGAATAAAAAATGAAGGAATTATAGAAAGCTATACAATAATACATGTAGCACCAAAATTGTTTGAAAAAGAAGTTCCATATTATGTATGCTTAATAAAATTGGAAGGAGATGTTAGAATTTTAGCTAGAAAAAAGTATTCTGAAAATGAAAAAGTTAATATAGGAGATAAAGTAAGAATCAAAGTTTTACCCAGTCATTTTGATCTAAGCTGGCCTTCATGGCCTATTATTAGCTTCGAAAAATTATAATTTTTTATAATAGAAATGGAGAAACACGAATGCCCTATTAAGTTTTTAATATGGGGCCGGAGGGACTCGAACCCCCGACCTTTGGGTATCTCCGCTCCAGAATTTCATCATTGCATTTAGCTCAACTTATATTTCTTATATTTTTATTCTGGAGCCCAACGCCCTACCTTGCTAGGCTACGGCCCCTCTACTAAAATAATATAACGATTTTTTATAAATTTTTGAGATTTTCTTTATCTTATATAGACCTTTAATCAAATTTACCAACACCAAATTTTAAGCTATTTTTATATTAAGTGAGGTACTCTGACCTAAAAAGCGAGTTTTTCATTAGCATAAATATAGAAAGAATTATTTAAATTAAATTTTTATTACATAATAATGGAACTAAATGAACCTATTGAGAAATACGTTAGGAAAAACATTGTTGTGGCAAATTATAATGAAAGTATAAAAAATATTGCAGAAATTATGAGACAAAAGCAGATAGGAAGCGTTTTAATAGAAAAGGATAAGAAAATTGTAGGAATAATAACAGAGAGAGATATACTTTATAAGGTTGTAGCAGAGGGGAAAGATGTAAATAATATAAGGGCTAGTGAAATAATGTCTTCTCCTTTAATTACAATAAATAAGAATGCAACAGTTAAAGAAGCTTTAGAAAAATTTAAGCAATACAATATAAGAAGATTACCTGTAAGGGATAACGGTAATATAATAGGAATAATTACTTTGAGAAACGTTGTTGGTGATATTATATCTTTGGCAAAAGAGGCTGAGCTAGAGGAGATAAAAGGTTTTATATGTCCATATTGTGAATCAATATTTGCAACAGAAACAGATCTATCGAAACATATAGATAGAGTCCATATAGGTGCAGGCATATTAGAAACAAGAAGGTATTAATATTCTTTTGTTAATGTTTCAACAACTGTAACCCATGCTTTAGCAACATTATTAAAATTGTATCCTCCGCCTCCTGTAGCAATAATTCTTCCTTTACATTTTTCATGTGCAAACTTATGCAATAATTTTGTAATTTCTTCGTGTACTTTAGGTGAATATCTTAAATGAGTTAAAGGATCTCCTTCCAGCCCATCAGCACCGCATTGTAAAACTATAAGGTCAAATTCTATGTTTTCTATAAATTCCTTTATTTTAGGTATATATTGTAATACAGTATTTGTATCTGAAAAGGGTTTTAAAGGAATATTAATCTTTGTTCCATAAGCTTCTCCTTTTCCTTTTTCATTTTCAAAGCCTGTACCAGGATAAAGGAAACGGCCATCTTCATGTATATCTACAATATAAACTGTAGGGTCATCTTCATAAGAATAGTAAACCCCATCACCATGATGGGCATCAATATCAACGTATAAGAATTTTTTAAAACCATATTTCTTTCTTGAATATTCTATCGCTATAGCAGGATCATTAAACACGCAGAAACCCGCAGCTTTATAGCGATAAGCATGATGAAGACCTCCTGATGGATTAAAAGCATGATCTACTTCTCCATTAATTATAGCTTCAAGTGCTCTTAAAGTAGCTCCTACAGATAAAGAAGATACTTCGTAAACACCTTTAAAAGCGGGAGTATCACCATAATCCAAATATCCATATCCTATTTCTGAAACTCTTTTAACATATTCCAAATATTCTCTTGTATGAAATAATAGTATCTCTTCATCAGAAGCTCTCCTTGGTTCAAGCTTTATAATTTTACCCTGTTTATAATAATCACTTTCAAATAGTAAGTTAGTAAAATATTCATATCTTCTATAATTTAAAGGATGTGGTTCTGGAAAAGCATATTTCAAATTTTCTCCTATAACTACACCAACTTTACAAGTCATGTTGTTAAATATTGTATAAGTATCGATTTTAATTTTAACATATCATCTAAGTAAACAAATTCATCAGCACCATGATATCTTGTATCCTTTGCAGCCAAACCAAAGGAAATTATTGGAATGTTTCTATTAGCAAAATATCTTCCATCATTTCCTCCAAATTCTGTAACTATTTTTAAGTCCTTATTATATTCTTCGCTTGCAATTTTCTTAAATTTAATTACCGAGGGGCTATTAGGATCACTTACATAATTACCCCCTCCTTCGATCCAGCTTATTTCAGCCTTTATTCCTAAGGAATTTGTAAGCGATATAAAAAAGGTCTTAAATTCATTAATAGCTTCTTCATAATTTTCCTCAGGGATTAGCCTCATGTCAAATCTTGCATAAGCCAAACCTGGTATAACATTTTCTTTTTCTCCTGCTCCTAGCATAGTTATGCTAAATCTACCAAAATTTTTTGGAATAGGTGATTCAGGAGGAGCATCAAATTTTGAGATTTTTCTAGCCCTTATTATGGAAAATTCTGATAAATGATATAATAATCGAATTAAATCTTGGGCAGCATTTCTGTATCTAAAAGGATATCCTGCATGCCCTTGATCTCCATAAACTTTAATTTCGCCAAAAACAACACCACTTGCTCCTATGCTTATATATTCATTTCCTGCATCTAATACTAGAACTTCATCGATATTATTAACTTTCTTAGAAATGTATCCAGCACCATATTTTCCTCCTACTTCTTCCTCTGGTACAGAAACAAATATTACATTGTATTTAGATTTATCCAAAACTTCTCTTATTGCTCCTAAAGCTACAGCGATGCAACCCTTATCATCAGCACATCCTCTTCCATATGCTTTGTTATCTTCTATTGTTAAATTAAATGGATCCTTCGTCCAGCCTTTCCCTGCAGGCACAACATCATAATGTGTAAGAAGTAAAACTGTTTTGTCGCTACCTCTTTCTAGCTTTGCAACGACAGATGGTCTTGGAATGTTATCTTTAGCTTCTTCTTTACCGTCATAAATATTAACTTTTAAACCAATTTTTTCACATTCTTCTTTTATAACTTCAGCACATTCTTTGTAAAAAGTTTTTTTAATAGCATCTGTATTGAATTTTATTAATTTACTAAGCAATTCAAATTCATATTTTAATTTTTCCATAGGACAGAAATAGTTTCGGAAAATTTATTTTTAAATAATATCGCAAAACTGGATCTTATTTTTTAAAAAAGTTAGTAGATTTTCAACTGCAATATAGATGTGATTAAAAGCAAGGAAATGCCAGCTAAAAAACCATTTGTTGTAATTATGTAAATTATAATAGAAACAAAGAAAGCTGGAATAACATGCAATATTTTTCTACTTATAGCTGAAAAAATAATAGCAATAATTACAAATAAAAATAATACAATTAAGTTAAATAACTGATAATAAAAATCCATAAAAGTTGTCTACGAAACTATTTAAATACTTTTTCGTAAATTTTTTCCGGTATTACAAAAATAAGATTTTGGAGAATGACATTTAGGCAAGAGGAAATCAGTTATAAAGCATTTAAGAAAAATATCATAGTTAGAGAATTTATTAATTATGAGAGAAAGAAAAATTATAATTACTTTAATTCTTTTATTCATTCTCGTCAATTTACCTCAATCTCTTTCCACATCTTATAATGTATTTTTAACATCAAAAACGTTACCGTTAGTAGCTTGGTACAATTCAAGTAATCCTAGCTTGATTTACTATCTAATACCTTATGCAATAGAGGAAAAATGGCTTCCTTTTTTTGACCCATATTTTCTTATCAAAAATACTACATTAACGAAATCCAATTTAATTGAACAGTTATTTAAGAATATTCAAGGAGTGAATTATACTTTGGTTAATCTGCTTAAAAGTTACTCAGATTCACTCTTAGAAACTTTAGACTTTTCAATATTCTTTACTATAAATAAAACTAAACTATTAAATTCAATAAATGAAATAGAAAAGTTGAATAATATGATTATCGAGACATCTTTTCCTATCACTCTTTCGATTTTGGACTTTAATAAAATACTAATTGATTATAACAAAATTTTAAAAGAATTAAAAGATTATATTACAAATACAGAAAATATTAATACACAGAAACTACAGGAATATAAATCTTCTTTAACAAAAATCTTATCAGATAATTTATTACCTTTTTTTAATTTTTATACTAATCTTTACAATAATTTATTAATTTTAAAAAATTATAAAGAAACTTTTAAAGATTTTTATATTAAATTAAAAAACTACACAAGTATCGAGAGCTATATTAATGCTAACGGTAAAATTATAGGTAAAAATATAGAGTTTAGACATTCTGATTATTTAAGCATTTATGTTAGAATTTATAATCAAACTGTAACTGAAAATAATGAAAAAATAATTTTAAAATTAAATCCTAATATTTTTATTTTAAGCATATTTATTAAATCAAACTACAATTACAATAGTATAAAAAAATTAAATATCACCAATTTTTTTAAACCCTATCTTATAATAAAGCTTTATATAGGAATACTTTATGAAAAAAATTTAACAAAAATTGAGGAAGTAATAAAAAATAATATAAATTTCTTAAAAAATGAAAAAACTATATATAAAATAAATAATACAATTTTACCTTTTTTTAATTTCACTACGAAAATGAAAGCACCTTCCATAATTTTTTACCCAATAAATAAACAAGAATCTTTTTCGAATGTAACAGTATTAGAAAAACAATACTATTACGTTGAAAACGAAGCAATTAAAGAGTTAAAAATAGATAAGTATGTCATGATAGAAAACGGGCTATTTAGTTTGAACATAGTTATTCCGTATAATGAAGATATGAGCTATTTTAATGTTAACATAATAGGAGGATTTAATCAAAACATTAATGAGGATCCAAGCTATAATTTGAAAATTTCATACTTGCCTAAATATGAAGTTAAGATAAAGTCAAATGAGATTCGGTCTATTTATGATGATATCATAAATAAATTTTTTATTATTTTACTACTTTTAGCCTTAATCTTTCTTTATATTAACGTTATCAAGAGTAAAATCAAAATAAAATTAATAAAAGATAAAAAACATAAATAACCTATGGTAGTCTTAGGGAAATCAGAACTTTTAAAACTTCAAAAAGAGTATAACATAATATATCCCTTTGATGAGAAATTAATAGATGGCGATAGCTTTATTTTAACTGTACAATCCCCTGTTGAAATTAAATATTTAGAACATAAGAACATAATATCCAATGAAATAGTATATATCCCTGTTAATTATGTTGCCCATTTGACTGCAAAAAGCAAATTTGGCAGATTAGGATTATCATTTTTAAATGCAGCGAAAGTTCATAGCGGTTTTATTGGAAGAATTATATTAGAACTGGTAAACTTAAATAACGATCATATTCCTATAATAATAAATAAAGGAGAACCATTTATGCATCTAGAAATTATTCGTAGAGAAGGAGAACCTTCGCCTTATATAGGAGAATACCAATTCCAATACATGACTGAAGAAGAAATTCTAATGTATTTAAAAATAGTAAAGAGAACATATCCAAATTATAAGTATTACGTAAATATATGGTTAAGAAATAAACCACATATTTTAGAAAAAGCAAAGGAAATTCTTGAATAATATTATAAATATTTCTTTAAACTTTTTATTTTGAAATAAACATATAGATTTGCTATAATTTCTATTAACAAAACAAACGTTAATAACAAAATTAAAGAAGAATAATCAAATTCTTCAGATAATCTTCTTGGGATAGGCTTTAGATCAATAACCACGTCTTTATTTGAATTCATAGTTATAGATAATTCATGATCTTCAAAGCCTTCTTTTTTAACTTTTATAATATAATTTCCTACAGGTAATAAAGTACTAAAGCTATACGATCTTAACGTAATATTAGTCAATTGTAAATTATATTTTACAGAAGTTATAATTAGCGTTGCATTATAAATAAATGTATCTCCTGACATTATCGTAACATTTAATCTATAAGCTACAATGCTGAGATTTCGATACTGATAAGGAGTAATGTAAATATTTTCATAGCCTAAAAGCTTCATAGGAATTTTAACATTATTGATATATAAAGAAAAATCAGTTAAATTTCCTATTCCTAGGACATTACCTTTATAATTTTTTATCTTTGTATTTCCTTCAATTTCAAAATTTGTAATTGTTGAGTTATCTATTAAATTTATGAAATTTAAAGCGAAAAATTCTGCTTTTATTTTATTAACATATGCTCCAGTAATACCTTCTTGTTGGGCAACAATACCAATATATAATTCTTTTAAAACGTTTTCTTGTTTAGCTTTAAGTAGTTTAAAAATAACCAAAGGGTCAAATTCAACTTTGCCAGAAACTAAATTAGCATTATTAGTTACATTCAATTCTTTTTTATTCAAAATGAAGAAAGATCTTGTTTGCTTATCATCATTTAATATAAAAATTTGAAAAGAATGTCTAAATTCAATATAAGGAGTTCTATTACTAAAGAATAATTCTATATTTAAAAAAGTTGTTCTTATATTTTCTTTATCTAAATTAATAGTTAAATAATCTTGATTAATTTTATAATTTTTTATTGAAGATTGTTTAATTAAAATTGGAACATAAGTTAATATTTTCGTACCTTCCACTTCTTTATAATACGTAGCATAATAATATGACTTATATTCAAATTTTTCCATGATAAAAACTCTTTGAGGAGTAGTCTCATTGTATATTACAGGTTTAATTTTTATTTCTATTGTTTTAGAATTCTCGATCACATTGCTTTCAACATTTAAATATCCTATCCCAACTGGCCTGGCAGGTATTTCTTCTCCTCCAATTATTGCTCTTATTATACTTTCTGTATAATTTACGTAAGAATAACTTGTTAATAAAAGCAAATTATATTTAGAATTATTAAAGAAACTCGACTTATTAATGGAAAAGTTATAATTCATAATTACAAAATCTGAAGAAAAATTAAAATCATAGTTAAAAGAATTAATTTCTAACGAGTTATCAGCAAGTTCTACATTAAAACTCTTTAAAAGTAAACCCTCTGAATAGATATCAATTTTCCAAAGTCCTTTTAAATCTTTATTTGTAAAGTTATATAGCAATATTGGATAATAATTCCATATTTTAGGATCGTAATTAACTTGTTTAACTAACGTACCTATAGGAGTAATTAAACGTATTAATGCAGAGTTTGAAGTCTTAATCCATAAGCTATCTCCTTCCATGAGTTTAAGTGTTCCTAAATTTACGGAATACATAGAATAAGGAGATAATCCGATATAGACTTCTATGTTTACATTCTGAGCATTTATATTTGAAGATGCCAAACAAATTAGCAGCAACAAAGAAATTAAAAACGGTACGATTTTCATTTTACTAAAAATAAAGTCATTAATATTAAAAGATATGGAATCAAGAAAAACAATAAACCAAATCTATAATCTAGGTTAAACAGTAAATAGATGCTTATTAGCATGATAAGAACTGTAAATATGGAAATAAAAACAATTTTTGCCATGTTTCCTAAATAATATTTAAAATTAGCATTACTATGAACATTTTTAGCGAAAAATTGGTTAAAGAAATAGTATTGAATATTCTTGAATAAAGAAAATAATAAATAAATAAATGTTGAAACGATGAATAATGCAATTAAAGGTAAAGGAATAATAATTAGCAAGTTCCTTAAGGTTTCTAAAGAGGATTCAGGAATGCTACTTCCAGAAAATATATTAGCAATTGCAGGTACACTATTTACAATTATATACAATATGCTTAAACCAAGCCTATTAATTTCGTTGCTTTTTTGAAAATTATATCCTGCAACAGCTAATGCTACAGCAATATAACATGTTATAAATAATAAAATTGGCCTAAGAGGATTTAGATAACCTTTCTCTAACTTAAAATAAAACATAAAATAAGTTAAAGGAGTAACTATTATATTAGCAAGAATAGGATAAGATAAATATTCTCCTAATTTAACAAGTTCAGAAATGAATAGCAAAGAATACATTAATGGTATAAATATTGATGCAAGAAAGATGAATAAAACTAAATTTGAAAATAAATACTTTTCCTTTGTAATAAATTGAAGCGATATTTGATAAATGAAAGTAAGCAAAAATGTTACATTAAAAATCAAGTTTTGTCCTGTAAATAAATATATTACTAATAGACCAAAAATGATTCTGAAATCTGTGAAGAAAATTAAGTAGATAATAGATAAATAAGAAAAGAAAAGTATAAAGAATGCTATTTTCCTCATGCTAAGATTTTTCTTTTAGGCGCATAATATTTAGAAACTTTATATAAATATATTAAAGACATTTGTAGCTCATCTAACTTAATGAATAATGGTTCTATTTGAAGTTTTTTAAATTCTCTTATTAAATTTTCTACATTTATAGATTCGTAATCGATATATAATTTTATTATATCATCATTGATAAAATTTCCAAAAGATGATAAAATAATTACAAATAAATTGCCTAAATTACCTATTTCTTTAATAATTTGCATGTCTCCTTTATTTAAATATCTATCTGTTATAATAATTTTAAAAAAATTATTCAAATTACTTTTAATAATAAATTCATATAATTTTTTAAAGTCTTTATTTCCTGTTAATCTAATTTTAGATAATTTATCAAGTAAAAGAGGAATTTGCGAATATCTTTCAACTTTTATATAATCTATGTAATCAGAAGAAAAACATATTAAATGAAAACGATCTTCATTTCTTATTGTTAAGTATGCTAAATTAGCTATGGATAACGCTGCTACATCAAATTTTCTTTTTCCTTCGTAACCTTCATACATATGTTTAGAAACATCAAATATAATTACTATATCAGTTTTCTTTTCTTCTTCTCTTTCTATTATAAAAAATTTTCTTTCAGGTGACTTGGCTACATTTCTCCATGCAATGTAACGAAGGTCATCACCATATTGATATTCTCTTATGCTATGAAAATCAAAACCTATACCTTTTACTTTTGCTTCCTTAAAACCATATTCTTTAACAAAACCTAAAGTTCTCATATAAGGAACTATTAAAGGCATGTTAACCATAGGTTTAACTTCTATACTAGTATAAACAGGAAACTTAGTTCTTTTAAAAAATAAAAGTAATGGATCAAAAAGAATAACAATTACGTTTTTAAATTCATGAAACCCTATTTGTAAGGGTTTTATGGTATATTTTATTTCTACATTTTTTTTAACTTCACCCCAAAACGAGATTTCTCCATCAATAATTTTAAATCCTAAAGGTATTTCTTCGGCTATAAGTAAATGTTTTACTGAACGCTTAGCTAAATTGTTTATTCTAAGCTTCATTTTAAAAGGTATATTATAATAAACAACTTCAGTCTCTAATATTCGCTCAATTTTTAAGTTCCTAATCCTTTTATAATTAATTCTAAATATAATTGCATCATAGAACAATAAGAAGTAAAGGAAGAAAGAAAAGAAAAAGATCCATGATAATGATAAAAATAAAGAAAGAAAAGAAATTAATATTAAGGAAGAAATTAAAGTGTAACCTGTTTTTGTGATCATTATCTTGGGGGTTTAACGCTTTTTAAATATTCATTTATTATTTCATTTATTTTATCATAATATTCATAAGTTCTTCTAGTATCTTTTAAGCTAGAGAATTCAAAAGAAAAAATTAGTCTTTGATTTAGAACATGAAAAACTAATTCTTTTACATCATCAGGTATAACATAGTCTCTTCCTTGAATCGCGCTTAAACTTTTGCAAGCTTTAATTAACTGAACAGCAGCTCTAGGACTAGCTCCTAATAGCAATCTTGAATCGCTTCTTGTCTTGTTGATTATTTCTATTACATATTTTTCTATTTCTTCACTAACATATACCTCGTTAGAAATCCTATCGATCAATTTTATTATTTCTTCTTTTGTAGCTACAGGCTCAGGTTCAACATAAATGTTTTTACCATATTTTTTTAATATCATCAGTTCTTGAGAAGGATCAGGATAGGAAGTTATTATTCTGAACATAAATCTATCAAGTTGGGCTTCAGGTAAAGGATACGTTCCTTCAAATTCTAATGGATTTTGGGTAGCTATAACTAGAAAGATTTTATCGAGCTTTCTAGTAACGCCTCCTATTGTTACTTGTCTTTCCTGCATAGCTTCTAATAAAGCTGCTTGAGTCTTTGGTGAAGCTCTGTTTATTTCATCAGCTAATATTACATTAGCGAATATAGGTCCTGGAGAAAAAACGAATTCTTGCGTACGTAGGTCAAAAATATATGAGCCAATTATATCAGAAGGTAAAAGATCTGGAGTAAACTGTATTCTTTTAAATTCTAAGTTTAAAGCCAAAGAAAAAGTTTTAGCTAATAAAGTTTTAGCTATTCCAGGAACACCTTCTATTAAAACATGTCCTTCACTTAATAAAGCTAAGGTTAATAGTTTTAATTCTTTTTCTTTTCCTACAACATATTTTGAAACTTCTTCTTTTAATCTTTCATATAATTCCTTTGCTTCTTTCATTTCTTTTCCACCAATTCTTTATACCTCATTAATATTTTATAGAAGTATTTTTCGTAATTTAAAATACGCGGACTTCTCTTAATAAACAATTTAATCATTTTAAGTAATTTTTTTATTTTTTTATAATCATCATTTTTAAAAATTTTTATATCTATTTTTGGAGGTATTTCTTCGTAATTCAATCTTTTAGCTAAATTTACGTATAATAAATAATGGACTAATTGAACCCATTTGAATAACTTAATTCTTCCATTTAATTTATATTCATATATATCATGCCAAAAACTTCCAGCCAGATTTTCTAAACTTCTAGTATTTCTTCTTATTTCATATTCTTCTTTATAAAGCAAATAATAAAAAATGATAAAAATAGGTAAGGTTAAAATTAACCCTAAAATAAAAATTTCATACTGTACCATATTTTCTTTTAAGAAAATTAATCAACTCTTTAAGATAAGAATAATAGGAAGAACATTCTTCAGATGTTATACCTTTTTCACCAAACCTAGCTTTTTCATAAATTAAATATATATTATAAATTATTGAAGAATAGGCTATTAATGAAGGATGTTTTGAATAAATTTCCATGACAGCTTCTTTTTCTGTAAAATACTCATTAACAAAAATACTAAAATGATTTGTAATAACATTTCTAAGCTTAGAATAGGAATCAATTATAGCCTTACTTAAATTACCTTGCTTAAAATTCTCTTCAAAAATTTTGATTATTTCATCAAAATCTTTAGTTTTATTAAATTGATTAGATTCTTCTTTTTCTTTTACTATTTTATTCTTTATTTTCTTTTTTATTCTATAATATTTTATTATTAAAAAAATTAAAATGATTAATAAAAGTAAAAATATAGATAACCATGTATAAAAAAATATTTCAAATGAAGTTAGAAATATAATAACATTACTTATATTCATATTTCAAAAATAGAGTTAATATTCTAACATCATTGATCATTTTAATATCCAAATTTAATTTCTGCAAAAGACTATTTGTAAATAAATATACGAAATATGTGGGATTAACAGGTATAATTCTTGTGTAAAATACTCCTAAATTATTAAGATAAAATACAGCCCATTGAGGCGAAAATCCATTATTTATAAATGAATCTTCAGCTTTATCTCTACCGCTTTGAACAAAAATTAGTTCGCCATAATCTAATTCGATCAAATTGTTTCCATTGTAATCATAAATTTCTACAAAATCTGGAGATTTATAGCTATGAGTTAAATTATTTTCTATTGTGGTATCGTTCTGTAAATAAATTTTTAATGTATAAGTGGCATTTAACTTAACCATCCGTATTACAGGATGATCTAAAGAAGTAGATGAAGGTATCATTATATTAAGACTAATAGTAATACGATATATATTAGGTATAAGTAAAAATTCTACAGTTTTATTATAACTTACATTTTTTTCTTCCACCAACTTATTCGTAACATCCTCAAAAACCTTAACATTTGCAAGATTATTAGGTGGAATTACAACAAAATTTTCATTGAATTTAAAATCATAATTAAAAGTTAAAATTAACTTATATCTTAATTCAGCTACAGGGTTAGCTATGAAATTATTTTGTTGGGGAGGATTAGGATTTTGCTCTTTAATATAAGAAGCAAGAGATAAGAAAGAAATATTGAAAAAAAATGAAATGAGGAGTAATAAAATTAAAGAAATACTTAAAAGAAAATAATAATGTTTAGATGAAAATTGCATATATTTTATATAAAACAAAGAATTTAAATTTTTTAACTCTTTTCATAATAAATGGAAGAAAGAGCAGAATTAATAAAAACGGGTCTTATAAACTTAGTTTTGTTTATCGCAATTGTTTTTGCTAGCTTTATTGTCGCTATAATGAGTACTAGAAAGTTAATACCTGCAGAATTTGGAACTTATCAATTTTTGATTAATTTTTCCTCCTATTTCTTAATTCTTAGCTCGACTTTAAGCTGGTTTGCAACAAGATTTACTGCAAGAAAAATCAACATAATACAAAAACTTTTTATTTATTGTTTTGAAGGTATTATTTTTTTAAGCATTATCTTTTTCGTTGTACTCTACTTTATAAATGAGAACGTTTTTTATATAGGCTATAATTTAATCATTCTAACTCTTTTATTCATGATTACAATGCAAATTTATAATATCTTTTTAGGAATAATGTCTGGTTACAATGTTGTAACTAGTAGTTTTGGAAACTTTATACAAGCAATAATAAGACTAGGTCTTTTGTTAATAATTATTTATTTACTGTTCATTAAGATATCGATTGAAATAATTTTGCTAGTATTTGTTATTTCTAATCTTGTTGCGATAATTTTCTTTGCAACGAAAACTAAAAGTATAAGAAACTATGAAAAAGGTGATGAAAAATTTAAGAAAGCAATAAGGGAACTTTGGTTTTTTCCTTTTCTAACTTTCTTAGTAGGTCTCTTCGTATTTTATGATTCAGTTATCGTTGCTTTATTTTTAGCCAATACATTACCATTAGCATATTTCAGAACAGCCATTATTATAGTAAATATAGTAAATTATATACAAGCATTATTGTCTTCTTTTTATAAAAAATATTTAGAAACAATAAACGAGTATAACGCTAGATTAGGATTCAAAATAGTCTCAATTTATTTATCTTTTACAGTACCTTTAATAATAGCTTTAGGAGATATTTTACTTGCAATATTAAGATTGGATTATATAACTTCATATTATGCTCTTATAATTTTAACAATTGTTTTTGCAATCGGTAACTTTAGTCATTTGCTTACTTTGCTAATTCAAGCTAAAGAAAAAGAAACAGAAGAACTAAATAAAGAAAATTTTTTTAAACTGTTGAAGATCGATATATTTTCCTTATTCATTCAATATGCAGTTTTGGCTATTGTATTATTTCTAGCAAAAAATTACATACAAGAACCTTATTTGATTGCATTTCTATGGTCTTTTGCATGGTTATCAAATAGCATAAATTCCTTTATTTTAAAATATAAATTATTTAAAGAAGAATTAAACATAAAAATTCCTTTAAGAAACATACTTAAATACACAGTTTCCGGAATAATTTCTGGAATAGTATTATTTATTTTAAAACCTAAATCGATTGGAATAACTTTCATTGAAAATTTTTTTAACGCTATAATATATTCATTTATATATTTGATAATTTTTTTAATAATTTTTTATTTTATAGATAAAAAAACTCTTTATAAAATATTTTTAATCTTATTTAAAGAGATTTTGGGTAAAAAATCTTTTTAATTTAAGGTAATAAATTATTAAAGAAAAAGTCATAATAATAATTATAATAATAAAATATGAAAATAATTCATTATAATTATAACTTATATTTAATATTTCATAATTAAGAATATTTTTAAGAAATATATGTAACGGAAAATAATTGATAACCGGTTCAAAAATATTAAAGTTTGGCAAAAAGAAACCTGCTGAAATAAAAATAAATGTTAAAATAATCGTAAGGGGTAAAAATATATATTCTTTTGGTACTATACAACCTATAACTATTCCTAAACCAAAGGAAAGCAAAGCAACAAACAGAATAATTATTATCAAATTTATAGGATCTTTTATAACAATATTATATAAAAAAGAAATAAGAAAATAAACAAAAGTAATCAATAAAAAGAAAATACTAAAAATTAAAATTTTTGAGATAAAGATTTTTAAAAATATAAATCTTGTTCTTTTTAATAATAACAAATAATTCCCAGTAAAATCGCTATTGGTTAATAAAGCCAAAATAATTAATGTTGAGAAAAAGCTCGATTGTATAAAGAAGGAAAAATAAGCAAAATTTTCGTAGGGAATTTGTAATATATTAATCTCAGTAATATTTAAAATAAAAGGTTTTGCTAAAAATTTAATATACGAGACATACTCTTCATTAGTAACATTCTGCAAATTGTTTGCAGCACTTCTTTTAAACTCGGTAAAATACTCATCAAGTTTTTGATAAATATAAGAAAGAGAGAGCTTCCTTTTCAATTCGCTTTCTGAAACTACAAATACTTCTATTTTTGGCTGTTTAAATTGGGTTAAATTTTGAGTAAATCCTTTATTAATGATTAGTACTGCATCATATCTCCTTTGAATAAATAATTTTTCTGAAGATTCATTTAAAGGTACATTTTTTTCATAATTTAAATTAACATTTTTATCTTTAAAAATATTAACAAAATCCTGAATATATTCATTTTCTTCATCATTATTTATAATATATAAATTAATTGTTTCATTTACATTTGAAGAAAAATTTATTAATAAATAAAAAATAAAAACAAAATATAAAAGAGAGAAAATTATAACATACTTTTTATAATATAAATTTTTAAAATCTTTATATAAAATTGATTTTAAGTTTCCCATATTTTTTCATTTTTAATAACTTTATAAACTTCATTTAATGTAGGAAAAAAAAGTGATATGTTGGTTATTAAAAAATCAGTTTGTTCTGCTGAAAAGAAAATTCTACGCAAACTATCTTGGACTTTCTCAACTTCCAGCTTAATTTCTTTATCATCATAAGAAATAACATTAATACCTCTTTTTCTACTTAGCGCTTCTATAAATTCATTTATTTTTGATGGAGAAGAATGAAAAATTTCAACAAAAATTTTAGGAACATATTTATTTACCAAGTCAAAAGGAGTGCCTTGATCTATTAACTTCAATTCAAATGTAATATAAACATGATCTGAAATTTTTTCTATGCTGGACGGATTATTAGAAATAATTAAACATCCTTTATTTTTTTCTTTAAATTTTTGTAATACATACCATATTTCATTTTCGATATTTAATTCTGCTAAGTTTAAAATATAATACTCATAATCAGTTATTAATAAGCAAAAAAGACTTAACAAAATTTTTTCTGCTGATGATAAATCTTTATATTTTTTATTTAATTCTATCCGTTTACCTAAAATTTGGTAATAATCACTTTCTTCTTTAACCTCATACGTTAAAGCTAAAAACTTAATAATATCTTTGATGCTGAAATTTGGTTCAAAAGAAAAAACATTATTAAAGAAAAAAATGTTATTCGATGAACGGTAAAATTTTTTTAACTCATTAAATATATTTAAGCAATTCTCTTGATTCTCACAAAGAATTGAAAAAATCTTTCCTATCTCCAATTTAATTGTTTTGATTAATTCAGTTGATTTTGAGGCGAATGTTAAAGACATCGTTAAATTACTTATAATTTTAATTTATTAAAATTTAATATGCTGGAAGAATTAAAAACGCTTTCTCTATTAAATGGTCCTTCAGGTTACGAGGATGAAGTGAGAAAATATCTAAAAGAAAAATTCCAGCAATACGCACCAACGTATATTGACAGAATTGGTAACATTATTGCAAAAAAAGGAAAAGGAGAAAGAAAAATTCTTGTAGCTGCACATATGGATGAAGTAGGATTTATAATTCAGTCTGTAGATGAAAACGGTTTTATAAAATTCACATCGATTGGAGGATGGGATGAAAGAATAGTTGCAGGTATGCCCGTAAAAATATTAGGCAAAAAGGAAGTTATTGGAATTGTAGGAACAATACCGCCACATATATTAAAAGAAGAAGAAAAAACAAAGCCAATAAAAATTGAAGATGCTTTTATAGATACAGGATTATCCAAGAAAGAATTGAATGATTTAGGGATAAACGTAGGAACATATATTGTTCCTTTTAGCAATTTCATAACGCAAGGTGATATAATAATGAGTAAAGCTTTAGATGACCGTGTTGGTTGTAGCATTTTAATTGAGATATTAAAGGAGGTTGAACCTAATTTTGAATTAATTTTAGCTTCTACAGTTCAGGAAGAATTAGGAACAAGAGGAGCAAGAGTATTAGCATATGAACAAGAACCAGATTTGGCTATCATTGTTGAATGTACCGTAGCTGCAGATGTGCCTAACATAGAAGATTATAGGGTTCCTTCAAAGTTAAGAGGAGGAGCTGTGATAACATTAATTGATAAAACGATGGTTGCAAATAGAGAACTGGTAGAAATTGCAGTTAAAACGGCTGAAAAAGAGAATATAAAATATCAATTTAAAAAACCTATTTTTGGTGGCACAGATGCAGGTGTTATTCATTTAACTAAAAGAGGAATACCATGTTTGGTCATATCATGTCCAGCAAGATATATTCATTCATGCTATTCAATGACGACTATTGAAGATTTGAAAAATACCAGAGATTTAGTTATTTCTATTTTAAAAAATTTAGGATAAAAACACTTTAAAATAATCTTATTTTTCTCTCTATAATATCTTTCCAAAGCAATGGAATATTAGAAACTGTTTCTTTAACTATAGATTCAACTGTTCCTTCATCGGGCCCTTTCTTATAAGGTATAATCTCTACATGGACCATTTTAGGTTCAGTAATCGGATCTCCTATTCTACTTACCATATAACAATAAACATCTTTAACATCTTCACATTCATTTATAATTTTATTACAAATTATTTGGGATGCAATAGTATAAAGTTTACCTGTATGAGAAATAGGATTTTTACCTGCAGTTGCTTCTAAAGTCATTGGTCTAAAGGGTGTTATAAGTCCATTTGCTCTGTTGCCTCTTCCAACCTGCCCATCATCACCATGTTCAGCACTTGTACCTGTAACTGTTAAGTAAAATAACTTGGATTTAAAATCATCAGCATTATTAACAGCTACAGAATGTTTCATTTTAGTCAAAGAATCTATTACATATTCTGCTTCTTTTTTTACTATATTTTTATAATTCATGTATTCAGTCTCATTATTTATAAACTTTGAAATGAAGGCACATGCAATTGTAATTTTAAGCTCATCATTTACCCTTACACTCATAACTTTTATATCTTCACCTATAGCAGGATATTCTTCTTTAATTTTTTTACTGTTCAGGTGTTCTTCGATTTTTAAAGTTATTTGTTCAGTAGTAGTTAAAGGAGCAAAACCTACACCAAAACTAGTATCATTTGAAAGAGGTACAAAAACTCCTCTTTCAAAATTACCAATCAAATCTGCACTACCTTTTCTTATTTTTGTATCTATTTTAATATCCAAATCAGGTTTAAGAAATCTTATTTCCTTTTTTATTCTCTCTTTAACAGCATTTATTACAAGCTCATCGACAGGAACAATTTCTCCATTAACTTCTCTAGCTGCTCTACCAACTAATAATAAATAAATAGGTTCTATTATTTCACCACCTCCAAATCTTACATTTGATTGGCCTCCCGCAAGTACAGCTTTATCTATATTATGATGATAGATTCTATTGTATTTTTTTAAAAAATATTCGCATAAGGCTAAACTAGATTCTTCTGCGGCCATGTCACAAATACTATCAGGATGCGCTTTGCCCTTTCTTTCCACAAACTCCACAGGTAATTCGAAAGTTGATCGTTTATTATTATAGCTAACCGATAAGTTCATTGTATCTTTTACTTTTTTCTAATTTAAAAATTTAATGAATAAATAATTAATTTAAGAATTTTTTTAAGGTTTAATTATATCGGCTTTGGTTATTATTCCTTTTATTTCCCCATTCTTTAAAACTAAGACTGCTGGATAGTAAAGTAATAAAGAATATATAGCTTCTACAGGAGTATCATAATCTACCATAGGAAAAGGTGACTCCATAATATCTTTAACATAAGTTGAAAAAACTTTTTTTGAATTCTTTTTATTCATTAATGCTTGTAAAATAGCTTTTTCAGATATGCTTCCAACTACTTTATTATCTTCGATAACAGGCATTTGAGATATACCATGTTTTGTCATAATTTCAGAAGCTTCTTTTACTGTAGTATAAAGAGACACACTAATTACATTTCTACTCATAATTTCATGAACTTTCTTACCTTTTTTAATCAAATATGGTAACAAAGCATTTGAAATAGCTCTCATTTTACTATAAGCTGGATCAACTTCTCCCTTTTCAATTTTCGCTATTAAAGATTGGCTAATATTACACATTTTCGCCAATTGCTTTTGAGTTATTGCCAATTCTCTCCTTATTTTAGCTAATTCGTTCGGTTCAATAATAGTATCCATTTATTATTAATTTTATCTTATATGTTAATAAAAAGCATTTTTCAAGTTAATTATTCAAATTATTCTTATATATTAGATATTGTAAAATATATTGTGAGTTAACTTGACAGAGAAATATCCTAAAGGAATTGAATTAACGGTAATGGATTCAGAGCCTGATAAAGTAGGCACTGGCTATGTATCAATAAGTAGAGAAGTAATGAATGAACTAGGACTTGTTCCAGGCGATGTTATAGAAATTACCGGTAAAAAAATTACGCATGCTTTAGTTTGGCCTTTAAGGCATAACGTTGATAGAACAGTTATTCGTATGGATGGTACTATAAGAAAAAATGCAGGAGTTTCATTAGGAGATATTGTTACAGTTAGACCTGCGAAATTAAAACACGCTACAAGAATAGTTTTAGCCCCCCTTAATCAATCAATACCTCCAGATTTTATTTCCTATGCTAAAACAAGATTAATTGAAAGACAATTTTATAACCCAAGACCTGTAACAAAAGGAGACATAATAAATATTTCAATTGGTATAGGAGGAGTTTTTTCTTTTGTTGTAATATCAGTTACTCCTGGTCCTGCAGGAATAGTTACAGATAGTACAGAAATTGTAATAAGAGAAGAAGCTGTAAAGGAAGAGGCATTACAAGTTCCTGCAATAACTTTTGAAGATATTGGTGATTTAGAAGAAGCTAAAATGAAAATAAGAGAAATTGTTGAACTTCCTTTAAAACATCCAGAATTATTTAAGAGATTAGGCATTGACCCTCCAAAAGGAGTACTCTTACATGGTCCTCCTGGTACTGGTAAAACTTTATTAGCAAAAGCTGTAGCTACTGAAAGCGGTGCTAATTTTATAAGTATAAATGGGCCTGAAATTATGAGTAAATTTTATGGAGAATCGGAAGCAAGATTAAGAGAAGTATTTAAAGAAGCTGAACAAAATGCACCTTCAATAATATTCATAGATGAAATAGATGCGATAGCTCCTCATAGAGGAGAAGTAGTAGGTGAAGTTGAAAAAAGAGTTGTAGCGCAACTTCTTGCATTAATGGATGGATTAAAAAGCAGGGGGCAAGTAATTGTTATAGGAGCTACAAATAGACCTGAAGCTATTGATCCTGCATTAAGAAGACCTGGAAGATTTGATAGAGAAATAGCTATTGGAATGCCTGATAAAAAAGCAAGAAAAGAAATATTGATGGTTCATACAAGAAATGTTCCTTTGGATTCAAACGTAAATTTAGACGAATTAGCCCAAATTACACATGGTTTTACAGGCGCTGATATAGCAGCATTAGTAAGAGAAGCTGGAATGCATGCTTTAAGAAGATTTGTACCTAAAATAGATCTAAGTAAAGGAATTATACCTCCAGAAATTTTACAAAACTTAAAAGTTACAAAAGAAGACTTTGAAGCTGCTTTAAAAGAAGTCCAACCTTCGGTTTTAAGAGAAATAATGGTTGAAGTGCCAGAAATTCATTGGGAAGATATTGGCGGTTTAGAAGATGTTAAAAGAGCCTTAAGAGAAGCTGTAGAATTACCATTTAAATATCCAGAGCTTTTTGAACAAGTAGGTATAAGACCAACCAAAGGTATTTTATTATTTGGTCCTCCTGGTACTGGTAAAACTTTATTAGCTAAAGCTGTAGCTACTGAAAGTGAGGCGAACTTTATTTCAATTAGAGGCCCAGAATTATTAAGTAAATGGGTTGGAGAATCAGAAAGAGGAATTAGAGAAGTATTTAAGAAAGCAAGACAATCAGCCCCATGTGTAGTATTTTTCGATGAAATAGATGCGATAGCTCCTTCAAGAGGAAGTAGAATTGGTGATTCAGGAGTAACAGATAGAATGGTAAACCAGTTATTAACAGAAATGGATGGTATTCAGCCATTAAAAAACATTGTAGTTATTGGTGCTACAAACAGAGTAGACATACTAGATCCTGCATTATTAAGACCAGGAAGATTTGATTCAATAATTTACATACCTCCTCCAGATTTAGAATCAAGATACCAAATATTGAAAGTTCATACTAGAAAAATGCCATTGGATAATGATGTAAATTTAAAAGAAATAGCCTCATTGACTGAAGGATATACAGGAGCTGACTTAGAAGCATTATGCAAAGAAGCAGGTATGGCTGCAATAAGAGAAGGAGCTAAACCTTTAATAGTTAAAAGGAAACATTTCGAGAGTGCTTTAAATGTTGTTGGTCCTAGTTTAACCCCAGATGATATAAAATATTATCAAGAGATGGCTAAGAATATAAGAAAAGTTCAGATAAGAAAAGAAGAAAGGCCTTTAATGTTTTATAGGTGAGCTACTCCACGACTAAAGTCGGGAGCTTCCAGCGTTTAAAGTAGGGTTTGCCCCTATCTCCTCATTTGCTGGTTCGGGAGGCTCACAGCTCCCCCCATCCCATAGATCTCATTAATCTATGGGGTATATTGAGATCTTTTAAGGGAACATCCCTGTTTATATATTAGATTTAGCCTATTTAACTTTTATCTACCATAATATTATCTTTTCTTTAGCCTTTGAAATTTTTTACCTACAACTATTTAAGCTTTTCCCATTCATCCAGAGATGAAGCTCTGGGTTTTCTGGGTACCCATTTATAAAGATAAATTTTTTTATAAGTAAAATTACTCTTATTTATGCGAAAGAAAATTATCATAATGGGTGCTGGAGGTAGGGACTTCCATACATTTAACATTCTATTTAGAAATAATGAAGAATACGATGTTGTTGCTTTTACCGCAGCCCAAATACCAGGTATAGCAGGAAGAAAGTATCCTTCTTCATTAGCAGGTAAACTTTATAATGATGGTATACCAATTTATGATGAAAAAGATATTGGGAAACTTATAAAAGAACATGAAGTAAAAGAAGTAATCTTAGCTTACAGTGATTTATTATATGAGGATGTTATGAGTAAGGCAAGTATTGTATTAGCTGCAGGAGCTTCTTTTAAATTACTTTCACCTTTTGAAACAATGCTTAAATCAACAAAACCTGTAATAGCTGTTACAGCTTCAAGAACAGGGGCAGGTAAAAGTACAATATCAAAGAAAATATCTGAAGTTCTATTAAAGAAAAAAATTAATTTTACAGTAATAAGACATCCCATGGCTTATGGTGATTTAGAAAAACTTAAAGTAGTTAAGTTAAAAGACCTTAATGATTTAGATAGATTAAATTTATCAATAGAGGAAAAAGAGGAATTTGAGAATTATCTTAAAAGGAAAATTGTTTGTTTTGAAGGTATTGATTATAAAGAAGTTTTAAATGAAGCTGAAAAAGAATTCGATCTACTGTTATGGGATGGCGGTAATAACGATTTACCTTTCATAAAACCTGATCTAATGATCACTGCCGTAGATCCTATAAGAGCTGGACATGAAAAATCCTATCCAGGCGAAATTAATGTAAGATTAGCTGATGTGTTGATCATAACTAAAGTAAATACTGCAGAAAGGGATAAAGTTATTCAAACTAAAGAAAATATAAGAAAATTAAACACTAAAGCAGAGATAATTGAAGCGGAATTTATAATAGAAGCAGAAGATCCATCATTGATAAAGAATAAAAGAGTTTTAGTAGTAGAAGATGGCCCTACTGTAACACATGGACATTTGCCTTATGGTGCAGGATTTGTCGCTGCTAAATTATACGGTGCAAAGGAAATAGTTGACCCAAGAGATTACGCTACAGGTATTTACAAAGAAATTTATTCAGAATACCCCCATATAGATAAAGTATTACCTACAATCGGTTATAATGAAGAACAATTAAAAGCGATCGAAGAGATTATAAATCGAATTGAATGTGATACTGTAATTTTAGGAACACAGTCAGATTTATCTAGATATTTAAAAATAAACAAGAATGTAACAAGAGTTTATTATGAATACAGAGAAAAAGACAGTAAAAACAGACTGGAAGAAATTTTGGAGGGATTTCTTAAAAAATTCAAACTATTTTAAGATTTTTCTAATCAATTGAAAAAATTATTTTTAATCTGACTTTATCCCTTTCTTGAAAAAGTTGAGAATTCTTTTTTAAAGTTTCTCATCGTTCCACTCATCGATTCGTAGCTTCATCTTGTATTTTAGAACAGTAAAGCAAGTAGAGAATATCTTCATACACACTTTTCGTGTCCTAAATTAAAAAAAGTATCATTATGATAAATAAAAAGTTTATTTTATACTGGATGCTTCTTCCTTATTACTATTTGGTTCTATTTTTTTAAAAAAAATTAAGAGATGTAATACCTAGGTATTATTATATAATTTTAAAGAAAATATTTATTCGTAAAATAAGAATGTTTATTGTGAAAAATCTAACATTGTTATTGTTAATTATTTTAATTTTTAACTTATTGTTTATTAATACTACTTCAACACAAGCAGAGAATGCTCAAAATGATACAAAAATCGATTGGGTAAATCCTTATTATTCTTTTAACAATAATCCTGTTTTCGGTTTGGTTTATAACAATGTTTTTAATAAAAAAGTCTTTAATTTAAAAGAAAAAAAGCTTAACGAAACCATAGCTTCAAAAATTACAACTTTTAATGATATAGCGTATTTCGTTACAGATAAAGGTAATCTATTCATGGTAAATTTGAATACTTTACAATATAATTTAACACAAATAACTAAAACAGGTTCGCCAAATTCTCATGCACCAGTTATAGCTAAAAAATGCAATAATTTAATTCTTAAAGATGCTAAAAGCTACATCAATTATTTTAAAATTGTAAGCGAATTTAATTTAAAACTTATAAAAAGGTATGGACCAACCGATGATAATCTAGGTATTATTGCAACAGAAGATAACTTGTTTTTCACAACTTCAGGAGGACCTGCTGGTCAAATTATAAGAGCTACATGTGATGGTTCGATATTGAATATATGGCTATTAGCAAATTATAACTTTCCAAGAACTTCACCAGTATTCTATGATAA